>Ga0160422_10001304_pt1 | contig 15657 bp, 12 predicted proteins | sample Fk160mmetaG_FD_108192 | JGI IMG/M metagenome (GOLD analysis project Ga0160422, IMG submission 108192) | Marine microbial communities from the Central Pacific Ocean - Fk160115 60m metaG | ecosystem: Environmental > Aquatic > Marine > Oceanic > Photic zone | place: The Central Pacific Ocean... | reverse complement strand
ATTAGATGCTCCTGACTTAATTGAGATTCAGTTAAATTCATATAGCGAGTTTCTTCAACTTGAGACTAAACCATCAAAAAGAAATAAGAGAGGATTGCAAGCTGTCTTAAGTGAGGCTTTCCCAATTGAGAGTTATGACGGACAAATAGCTCTTGACTTTGTTAGTTATGAAATTAAAGAACCCAAGCTTTCAATGCTTGATTCAGTTCGTGAAGGTGAAACTTATTCTGCACCTTTATATGTTACATTTAAATTAAGGGAAGGTGAGGATCAAAGAGAAGATACACTTTTCATGGGTGAAATTCCTTTGATGACTGATAGCGGAAGTTTTGTCATTAATGGTGCAGAGAGAGTAATAGTAAGTCAGCTTCACCGATCGCCCGGAATTTGTTTTGAACAGTCTCAGCACGCAAATGGATCTATACTTCATTCCTTTAGGATTATACCTGATCATGGTTCTTGGATCGAAGCTCAATTTGATACAAGTGACTTGATTTACATCTATCTAGATAGAAAAAGAAGAAGAAGAAAATTTTTAGCGTCAACATTTCTAAGAGCGCTTGGATATGCTACAGATAAAGAAATATTAAATCTTTACTATAAATATGAGACGTTTTCTTTATCTAAACGATCAAATCTTTACAAGGATGAAGAATTAGAAAACTTAGTTCTGAGTGAGGATATGATTGATGCCGATTCTGAATCTGTAATTGGTAGAAGGTACGATGCATTAACTGTTGATATGATTGGTAGAGCCAAATTGGCAGGTTTTAAAAATATTGATGTTGTTAATGTTGAATGGGATGACGGATTGTTTTTAAAGAGCGTCAAGGAGGATACAACAAAGACTGTTGACGAAGCTCTCAAAGATTTATACCAAAAATTAAGACCAGGCGACCCTCCCACAACAGCTTCAGCAAGACAGATGATAAAAAGATTATTTTTTGACGAAGCTAGATTTAGTTTAAGTAGAGTTGGTCGTTATAAAATTCAACAAAAATTAAATGTTCAAAGTGAATCATTAACTCTTGAAGTTGACGATGTTATCGAAGCAATCAGATACATGATTTCTATTAGAAATGGAGAAGGAACATTAGATGATATAGATCACTTAGGAAGTCGAAGAATCCGAACAGTTGGTGAATTACTTGAAGGTCAATGTAGAGTCGGACTTGCAAGAATTCAACGTTTAGTAAAAGAGAGAATGACAATATTTGATACAACAGTTGATCGAATTTCTTCTCAAAAACTTATTAATCCAAAAGCACTTTCGGCTGTAATAAAAGATTTTTTTGGAAGAAGTCAACTTTCTCAATTTATGGATCAAACAAATCCATTATCAGAGTTAACACATAAACGAAGACTTTCAGCTTTAGGTCCGGGTGGTCTAAACAGAGATAGAGCTGGATTTGAAGTTCGAGACGTACATAGTTCTCATTATGGGCGCATCTGTCCAATTGAAACGCCTGAAGGGCCTAATATTGGATTAATTTCGTCTTTATCAACATATGCTAAAGTGAATGATTTTGGCTTTATCGTAACGCCTTACTTAAAAGTTTCAAATGGAAAGGTAAGTAAACAGATAGATTATCTTACAGCAGATGAAGAAGAAAGATTTGTTATAGCACAAGCAAATGCACCTTTAGATGATAAAAATTGTTTCATAAATGACCGTGTTATGGTTCGAATAATGGGTGATTTTTTAGAAAAATCTCCCAATGAAGTTGAATATATGGATGTATCTCCAAAGCAAGTCGTATCAATTGCTGCTGGGTTAATCCCATTTCTGGAACATGATGATGCTAATAGAGCCTTGATGGGTTCAAACATGCAGAGACAAGCAGTACCCCTAATGAAGTCAGAAAGACCTTATGTAGGAACTGGTATAGAAGGTAGATTAGCCCGTGATTCAAGAGTTTTAATGATGGCAACTCATCCAGGAATTGTTGCCTATGTTTCAGCCAACAAAGTAATAGTATCCTCTGATGGAAAGCTATCCTCAAAGAAAAATGATTCTTCAGTTCAAGAATATGAATTGAGAAAATTTATGCGTTCAAATGCGGGAACTTGTTTAAATCAAAGACCGTTAGTGAAGATTGGACAAAAGATAAAAGCTGGAGATGTTATTGCTGACGGTTCTGGTACGGATCAAGGAGAACTAGCTCTTGGAAAAAATGTGGTTGTAGCTTTTATGCCTTGGGGTGGTTATAACTTTGAAGATGCTATTTTAATAAATCAGAGCATTGTTCGTGAGGATGTTTACACTTCTATTCATATCGAAGAATTTGAATGTGGGGCTCGTGATACAAAATTAGGTCCAGAAGAGATTACAAGAGACATTCCAAATGTGGGCGAAGAAGCATTAAAAAATCTTTCTCATGATGGTATCATAAAAATTGGAGCAGAAGTAAAACCTGGTGATATTCTAGTCGGTAAAATAACCCCAAAAAGTGAAACTGAATTGGCTCCCGAAGAAAGATTGTTAAGAGCAATCTTTGGTGAAAAAGCTGCAGACGTCAGAGACACATCACTTAAGGCATCTTCTGGAACAAGTGGTATTGTAATGGACGTTAGAGTTTCCTCTAAAAATGATAATGACAATCCAAAGGAAACAGCGGATGATGTGAAAAAAAGACAAAGTGAAATTAAAAATCGTCACAATGACGTTGTAGTTCAGTTAACAGAAGATTTAACTGAAGCTCTCTCAAATATTCTACTTGGTGAAAAAATTCCATTAGATGTAATTAATGGAGAAAATGGAGATATTTTAATTCCAGCTAATCGAAAAATAACAAAGACATTATTAAGAAAATTAGCGGCTCATTATCAGCACGTTGAAATCGACCCAAGTCCTATTAGAATAAAAATAATGGGAATTATTGACGAATATCGAAATAAATTTGTTGAAGCTGGTCAAGATAAAGATCGTTCATTAGATAGAGCTGGAAGTGGTGAAGAATTAGACGCAGGTATCGTAAAATCTGTAAAAGTTTATATTGCTACTAAAAAGAAATTATCTGTTGGTGATAAGATGGCTGGTAGACATGGAAATAAAGGAGTTATTTCAAGAATTGTGGCTGAAGAAGAAATGCCTTTTCTTCCTGATGGTACACCAGTTGACATTGTTCTAAATCCTTTAGGTGTTCCTTCTAGAATGAATGTTGGACAAGTATTAGAAACACACTTAGGCTGGGCTTGTAAGCACCTTGGTATGCATGCAGCTACTCCGATATTTGACGGTATTTCCGAAGAAAAAATTTGGAATATGCTCAATGAGGCAAATTTAAGTGAAGATGGTAAAACTGATCTTTACGATGGTCGAACAGGAGATCGTTTTGAACAACGTGTTGTTGTCGGAGTAATGTATATGTTAAAATTACATCACTTAGTAAGTGAAAAAATTCATGCTCGAGCAGTTGGACCATATTCTCTTGTGACTCAGCAGCCGCTTGGAGGTAAAGCTCAGTATGGCGGACAAAGATTTGGAGAAATGGAAGTATGGGCTTTAGAAGCTTATGGAGCTGCTCACGCTTTACAAGAAATATTAACTGTGAAGTCTGATGATATTGTTGGAAGAACTAAGATGTATGAAGCTATTGTAAAAGGGGAAAATGTCTTGGATTCAGGTCGTCCAGAATCCTTTAATGTTCTAATAAAAGAGCTACAAGGTCTTGGTTTGAATTTTCAAGTGAAAAATGAAGATGGTGATTCAATTCTTAATTAACTTTTAGGAATTTATATTGAGAGGATTATTTTATGATTAAGGTACGTGAAGGTAGTGCGCCAGATTTCGAAGATTTACAAAAACAAAGATCCGTAGAGGATCTATTTGGAATATCTCAACAAGATCAAACAGATTTTGCTAATATAACATTAGCTTCTCCTGAAGCTATACGCTCATGGAGCAAAGGCGAAGTTAAAAATCCTGAAACAATAAATTACAGAACATTTAAACCTGAGAAAGGGGGATTGTTTTGCGAAAGAATTTTTGGTCCAACTAAAGATTGGGAGTGTTCCTGCGGAAAGTACAAAAGAATTAAACATAAAGGTGTGATTTGTGATAGATGTGGGGTTGAGGTAACTCTGTCCAGAGTGAGGCGTGAAAGAATGGCGCATATTGAGCTCGCAGTTCCTGTTTCGCATATATGGTTCTTTAAAGCTACTCCAAGTCGTATGGGTTTAATCCTTGATATGACAATGAGAGATTTAGAAAGAGTTTTATATTATGATAATTATATTGTTACTGATGAAGGAAATACGCCATTAAGTAAGAAGCAACTTTTATCTGAAGAAGAGTATAGAGAAGCAATTGATAACTTCGGAATTGATTCATTTGAAGCAAAAATTGGCGCCGAAGGCATAAGAGAATTATTAACTAAAATAGATCCTGATACAGCTCTAAAAGAGCTAGAGGAAGCTATGATGAATACTCGCTCTAAACAAACCCGTAAAAAACTTGTTAATCAAATGAAAGTAATGGAAGGTTTTTTAAAGAATTCTTCCAGACCTGAATGGATGATTCTTGAAGTTTTACCGGTAATTCCTCCCAATTTACGTCCTTTAGTTCCACTAGAAGGCGGAAGATTTGCGACATCAGATTTGAATGATTTATACAGAAGAGTAATTAATCGTAATAATCGTTTAAAAACACTTTTAGCGTTAAAGACACCAGAAGTAATAATTAGAAATGAAAAGAGAATGTTGCAACAATCTGTAGATGCATTATTTGACAATGGTAGACATGGAAGAGCTGTTACTGGACCCGGAAATCGTCCGTTAAAATCATTGAGCGACATGCTAAAAGGAAAACAAGGTAGATTTCGTCAAAACCTTCTTGGAAAACGAGTCGATTACTCTGGCCGTTCTGTAATCGTTGTTGGTCCATCATTAAAATTAAATCAGTGTGGTTTGCCAAAGAAAATGGCACTAGTTTTATTTGAACCATTTATTATTAGAAGATTAAAAGAACGCGGAGTAGTTCATACTGTAAGAAGTGCTAAAAAAATGATTGAACGAGAAGTTGATGAAGTTTGGGATATTCTTGATGAAGTAACCAAAGGTCACACAGTAATGCTTAATAGGGCTCCAACTTTGCATAGATTGTCAATTCAGTCATTTGAACCAATATTGATTGAGGGTCAAGCAATTCAGCTTCATCCATTGGTTTGTACGGCTTATAATGCCGATTTTGATGGTGATCAAATGGCTGTTCATGTTCCTTTGTCTGTAGAAGCTCAAGTTGAATCCAAGAGTCTTATGTTAGCAACAAATAACATTTTTTCTCCTTCAAGCGGAAAACCTGTTACAACTCCTACTCAAGATATTGCTTTAGGTTGTTATTTTGTAACTTCTGAATCTCAACAATTTCAAATGGAAAGAAAAGGAGTTCGGTCTAAAAAAGATGAAGCCTTAAGATTAATGAATGATATTGAAGAAGTTCAAACAGCTTATGATGAAGGTGTTTTAAAACTACATGATAGAATAAGCTATCGAAATCCCGATTATCAAAGAGAAACAAGAAACGGTGATTTTGATCGTTCAATTATTAATACAACTGTAGGTAGAGTATTTTTTAATCAAATATGGCCTGAAGATATGGGTTTTTCAAATAAAACCGCTACGAAAAAAGTTGTTGGAACTCTTATAGAACAGTGCTATGAGATAGCTGGTCATGCAGAAACAGTAATTGTTTTAGATAAACTGAAGAATCTAGGGTATGAGCATGCTACTAGATCAGGTATGTCAATTGGTTTGAGTGATATGATTATTCCTGAAGGAAAATCTGAAATGGTTGCTAAAGCTCGAGCTGAAATAGAAGAAATTGAAGAAAAATATAGAAAAGGACTCATTACTGAAGGTGAAAGATACAATATGATTATTGATATCTGGACAGATACCAACGATAAATTAACAAATAAACTCTTTGAAGTCCTTGAAGAAAATGATGATCCAAAAAACGAAAGATCTCGAGAAGAACTAAATCCAGTGTATTCTATGGTTGATTCTGGTGCCCGTGGTTCTAGACAGCAAATTAGACAGCTTGCTGGTATGAGAGGGTTAATGGCAAAACCATCCGGTGAAATTATTGAAAGACCAATCCTTTCTAATTTTAGAGAGGGTTTATCCGTTCTAGAATACTTTATTTCTACTCACGGTGCTCGTAAAGGTTTAGCTGATACAGCTCTAAAAACGGCTGATTCTGGTTATTTAACAAGAAAATTAGTTGATGTATCACACGATATAATAATCACTGAAGAAGATTGCAACACATTAAATGGTATCGAAATTGGCGCAATAACCGAAGGAGATGAAGAGCTAGTTTCTTTGGGAGTTAGAATTTTAGGAAGAACAGCAGCCGAAGATATATGTGATCCTCATGAACCTGATACAATAATTGTTGCTGCTGGAGAATTAATTGATAAATATTCTGCACAAAAAGTAGAAAGTGCTGGTGTTGAAAAAGTCATTATTCGAAGTGTTCTTACGTGTGAATCAAGAAAAGGAGTTTGTGCTTTATGTTATGGGCTAAATTTAGCTACTGGAAAAATGGCTCAGCTAGGTCAGCCAGTAGGAATAATTGCTGCCCAATCGATTGGGGAACCAGGAACACAGTTAACAATGAGAACGTTCCATATTGGTGGAACAGCAAGTTCAGTTTTTAAACAACCAAGAATCATATCTAAGTCTAATGGTATAGTAAAATATGATAATATCCGTTCAGTAAAAGTTGATGAAAATAATATTATATTAAATAAAAATGGTAATATTGTTATAGTTGATGAGGAAGGAAGAGAGCTTGAAAGATATGCAATGATGATTGGCGCTCAGGTTTCTGTCGATGATGGAGGAGTTGTCAATTCTGGAGATGTATTTGTTGAATGGGATCCTTATTCTGTTCCAATTTTATCTGAACATGAGGGTAAAGTTGAATTTATAGATTTTACAGAAGGTGCAACTGTAGAAAAGAAAATCGACGAATCCACTGGTGTTGAGGGTCTTGTAGTAATGGAACATAAAGAAGATCTTCATCCGCAGATTGTGATTAGAGATCCTAAAGATAAGGACAAAGTCGGCTTCTATTCAATTCCAGCCGGAGCTCAAGTGATGATCAAGAAAAATGATATGGTCAAAAAAGGGTTTGCTTTAGCAAGAACACCAAGAAAAACTGTGCGTACAAAAGATATCACTGGTGGACTACCAAGAGTTGCTGAGTTAGTTGAAGCAAGAACGCCAAAAGATGCTGCAGAAATTGCAAAAATCGAAGGAGTTGTTGAGCTTGGTGGAATAGTAAAAGGTAAAAGAAAAGTTTTAGTTCGTGATACAGTAACTGGAGCTGAAGAGGAACATCTAATTCCTATGAATAAACATGTAATCGTATTTCCTGATGATTTTGTTAAAAAAGGTCAGCAGTTAACCGAAGGACCAATTGTACCACAAGAATTATTAGAAGTTTGCGGTCCACAAGAGCTACAAGAATATCTTGTTAATGAAGTTCAAGGTGTTTATCGATTACAAGGTGTCGAAATTAATGATAAACATATCGAGGTTATTGTTCGTCAAATGTTAAGAAAAGTTAAAATTACAGATCCAGGAGATACTGAATTTTTGTGGGGAGAGCAGGTTGAAAAACAAACTTTCCAAGAAATCAATCAAAAAGCTGTTTCTGAAGGACGACGACCTGCTGAAGCATCACCTGTTTTGCTGGGTATTACAAAAGCTGCGCTTGAAACAGAATCATTTATTTCTGCAGCATCTTTCCAAGATACAACAAGAGTTCTTACAAAAGCAGCAACATTAGGAATGGTTGATACATTAAGAGGATTTAAAGAAAATGTCATAATGGGTCGTTTAATTCCTGCTGGGTCTGGATTCCCCCAGTATAGAGATATTAAAGTTGTTAAGCATGGAGATGAAATCCCTGTAGAGGATTTATTGGGAAGTGATCTTTTAGATCCCAACGATGAATAAATAAGGTTTTCATTCGCAATTTAATGAATTTTTGAGTTTTTTTTTAAAATACATAGTTTTTAACAGTATTTTAAGATAGCTTTATATAATGAACAACTACCCTCATAATATACGAAATATTGGAATTATTGCTCATATAGATGCAGGTAAAACAACCACGTCTGAAAGAATATTGTATTATTCTGGAAAAGTTCATAAAATTGGAGAAGTCCATGACGGAACAGCCACTATGGATTGGATGATTCAAGAGCAAGAGAGAGGTATTACAATAACTAGTGCTGCAACCACATGTTTTTGGAATTCTCATCAAATAAATATAATAGATACTCCTGGTCATGTTGATTTTACGGTTGAAGTTGAAAGATCATTGAGAATTTTAGATGGAGCTGTGGGAGTTTTTTGTTCGGTTGGTGGAGTCCAACCGCAGTCAGAAACTGTCTGGAGACAAGCAAATAAATATAATGTTCCTCGTTTAGCATTTATTAACAAAATGGATAGAATAGGAGCTAATTTTGATTTTGTAGTCGATGAACTTAAGAAAAAGTTAGGGGCAAATGCAGTACCAATTCAAATACCAATTGGCTCGTCAGATGAGTTTGAGGGAGTTATTGATCTGCTATTAATGAAAGCATATAAATTTTCTGAAGAGGATCAGGGTTCAACAGTGACAAGTGAAGAAATACCTGATCATTATATTGATAAAGCTAATGCTGCAAGAGTAAAATTAATTGAAACATTGGCTGAATATGATGAGGATATATTAGGCGCCTTTTTAGAAGAAAAAATTACTAAGGATTTACTCATAAAATCAATTCGAAAATGTACGATTAGTAACTTAATTATTCCTACTTTAACAGGTTCTTCCTTAAAAAATAAAGGTATACAACCATTACTAGATTCTGTAGTTAACTTCCTTCCTTCACCAGTTGATGTTTGTTCAATTGAAGGAATATCAGCAAAAAATAATTCTATAATAAAAAGAAAAACAAATGTTGATGATCCGTTAGCAGGATTAGTATTTAAGATGGTTAACGATAAGTTTGTTGGAAAACTAGCTTTTTTAAGAATTTATTCAGGCGAACTTAAAAGTGGGCAAAACGTATATAATCCAAGAATTAAAAAGAGAGAAAGAATTAGTAAATTATTACGTCTGCATGCTAATCATAGGGAAGAAGTTCAAGTGCTTAAGGCAGGAGAAATAGGAGGTATTGTTGGTCAAAAAAATTTCACAACAGGCGACACAATTTGTTCTGAGAACGATCCGATCATTCTTGAAAATATTGAATTTCCTGAACCAGTAATCTCAATGGCAATTGAGCCAAAAACTACTCGCGATAAAGATTCTTTAATTGCAGCTCTTAATGACTTAACTTCAGAAGATCCTACATTCCATAAAAGTATCAGCGAGGAAACTGGACAAACTATAATTCAGGGTATGGGCGAATTACACTTAGAAATCATAAAAGACAGAATTTTTAGAGAGTATAATATTAAAGCCAATGCAGGTAAACCAATGGTTGCATATAGAGAAAGTATTTTAAAGGATGGTAATGGTGTAACAGTTTTTGATCGAGAAATAGGAGGAGAAAGACATTTTGCAGAAATTGGATTAAAAACTTCTCCTAATAAAAGAGGCAAAGGAAACACAATTAATTTAACTTCAGCATCTACAAGTATACCAAGCGAATTTAGAGAGCCTATAATTAATTCTCTTGAGGATGCCTTGTCTACTGGTAGTTTAGGAGGTTTTGCACTTATTGATATTAATATTTCTGTTACTTCTGTAAATATTGACGAATCTGATAGTTCGGAGATAGCTTTTTCATCTGCATCTGTAATGGCACTTCGCTCAGCAATCAGTAATAGTCAACCGATACTTTTGGAGCCAATTATGGTACTTGAAATTTTAGTTCCTGAAGAGCATGTCGGCGATGTGATAGGAGATTTGAACAGTAGACGAGGAAAAATTTGTGAAATGAATTCATCAAATGAATTACAAATAATTCATGCGTTGGTACCATTGTCTGAAGTATTTGGCTACTCAACATCGCTTAGATCTTTAACAAAAGGCAGAGCAAGTTATTCAATGGAACCTCAGTCTTTCCAGCAAGTACCGTCGCATTTAACTGATTTGATATTAAATACATAATCATTATTTTGTTAATTTTTTTCAAAAAATTAAGGTTTGATTAAAAAATGATGAAAAAAATTATGTAAAAAAAATGAATCTTTCGCTTGCGTTAATGCCTATGTATCAGTAGTTTCTTGCGCTCGTATCAATTTAGGAGTTAAAATTTATGCCAACAATAAATCAACTAGTGCGAAAGCCAAGAAAAGTTGCTAAGAAGAAAAGTAAGTCGCCAGCTTTGTCGACTTGCCCTCAAAGGCGTGGCGTTTGTCTGCTTGTGAAAACTCAGACTCCCAAGAAGCCTAATTCAGCATTAAGAAAGGTAGCGCGTGTTCGATTAACTAATGGACGTGAAGTAAATGCTTATATAGGCGGTGAAGGTCACAATTTACAAGAACACAGTATGGTGTTAGTTCGTGGAGGAAGAGTAAAAGATTTACCTGGGGTTAGATATCACATTGTTAGAGGGGCATTAGATTGTTTAGGTGTTGAAGGACGAAAACGTGGACGTTCGAAATACGGCGCAAAAAAACAGAAATAGGATTTTAAAATGGCTAGAAGACGTAGAGCAGAAAAAAGAAAATTAATTCCCGATCCAAGATATAATAATGATCTTGTAGCATACATGATAAACTGTGTTATGGAGCGAGGAAAAAAATCTGTTGCTGCCCAAATTGTATATGGTGCTCTTGAAGATATACAAAATCAACTTAGCGATGAAGATCCAATTAACGTATTTACATCCGCTATAGAAAATGTGTCCCCTAGATTAGAGGTAAAATCTCGAAGAGTTGGCGGGGCAACATATCAAGTTCCATTGGAGGTTAAACCCAAAAGACAAATTGCTTTAGCTACAAGATGGTTAATCCAATTTGCTGGAGGAAAAAAAGGGATTCCAATGAGAAAGGCCTTGGCAAACGAAGTGATCGATGCTTTTAGAGGTCAAGGAGCAGCGATTAAAAAACGAGATGATACGCATAAAATGGCTCAAGCTAATAAAGCATTTGCTCATTATCGTTGGTAACAATTTATTTAAAATATAGGAAATCTCTTGAATAGAGGTCGCCGATGGTCGGAAGGTTCCAAGAAATTGGAGCCTTTATCCGTCGTTAGAAAAAGAAATTGGTAATTTAAGAAAAGAGAATAATATGACAAATCAACGTATTAGAATTCGTCTGAAATCTTTTGATCATAGAGTTTTAGATATTTCTTCAACTGAAATTGTGGAAACTGCTAAAAGAACAGGAGCAAGAGTTTCTGGTCCAATTCCTTTACCAACAAGAATCGAAAGATTTACTGTTAATAGAAGTCCTCATGTAAATAAAAAATCAATGGAACAATTTGAAATTAGAACACACAAAAGATTACTGGATATTATTGATCCAACAACTAAAACAGTTGATGAGCTCAAAAAACTAAATCTACCTGCAGGAGTTGATATTACTATTAAGATTTAGAGGTACATTATGAATGGAATAATTGGAAAAAAATTAGGAATGACGTCTCATTACAATGAGGATGGTTCAGTAATACCAGTTACAGTTATTGAAGCTGGACCTTGTGTTGTGGTTCAAAAAAAGAATGACGATAAAGATGGATACAATGCAATACAGCTTGGTTTTGAGGATCAAAAAGAAGAAAGATTAAAAAAGCCTGAGCGAGGACACTTTAAAAAAGCTGGAGTTGTTTCCAAAAAAATAATTAGAGAATTTAAGGTTGATAAAAATGATGAGACATCCGTAGGCGACTCTGTTGATGTAAGCATTTTTAATGAGATTAATTTTGTAGATGTTGTTGCTAATGGTAAAGGAAGAGGTTTCCAAGGTGTTGTTAAAAGATATGATTTTGGTGGAGGAAGAGCTTCTCATGGTGGAGGATGGTTGAGAAGACCTGGATCCATCGGAATGTGTACATCGCCAGCTCGTGTATTTAAAGGTAAGAAAATGCCGGGACACATGGGAAATAAAAAAGTTACAACACAAAGTTTAAGAGTTGTAAGCGTTAGACCAGATGAAAATATCATTTTGATTAAGGGCTCTGTTCCGGGCGCAAATGGAAGTATTGTTACTATTAGACAAGCGCTTAAGAAAAAGTAGGTTATATTTATGTCAAAAACATTATTAGTTAAAAATAAAGATGGTAAAGATCTTGGAGACTATGATATCCCAGAAAATTTACTAGAATATGACAAAGGTGATCATGCTGTTCATGAGGTTGTTGTTGCATATCAAGCTCATCAAAGAGCAGGTACTGCATCGACTCTGAGTAAATCAAAGGTTGCTGGAAGTGGTAAAAAACCTTGGAAACAAAAAGGCTTAGGTAGAGCTAGAGCAGGGTATAAGCAATCACCTATTTGGAGAGGTGGAGCAGTTGCACACGGTCCTCACCCTAGATCTTACAAAAAGAAGATTTCAAAGAAGATTGCAAAATTAGCATTTCGAAGAGCTTTTAGTGAAAAAGTTCAACAAAACGAAGTTATTTTAATTGAAGATTTAAATTTAGAATCCCCAAAAACTAAAGAGCTGAATAAAATTTATAGAAATTTAGGCATTGAAAGAGGATGTTTAATGGTTGTTGACGAAGTTTCTCAAAACCTATTTCTATCTTCAAGAAATATCCAAAATGTCGAATTAATATCAGCTGATCTATTGAATACCTATAAACTGCTCCTTTATAAGACAGTAGTTGTAACAAAGGCAGCTATGAATGTATTAGAAAAACGTTTATCGAAAGAAAGTGATTAAAAAAATGAAGGTAGCTTCAAATATAGTAAAACAAGTTTTATTGACTGAAAAAGGGACAAGATTATCTGAATTGGAAAATAAGTATTTATTTAAAGTAGCGATTAATTCCAATAAATTAGAAATAAAAAAAGCTGTAGAAGAACTTTTGGATGTAAAAGTAACGGCTGTAAATACAATGCGACGTAAAGGTAAGAAAAAGCGTGAAAGAACTGCTAATTATGGAAAAACATCAGCCTGGAAAAGAGCGGTAGTGACATTACACAAAGATGATAATATTAGTATGATTTAGGGAGAAAAAAATGCCTTTAAAAACACACAAACCAACAACTCCAAGTAGAAGACATATGATCTTATCAGATTTTGCTGAAATTACAAAATCTAGCCCAGAGCGTTCACTAATAAAATCCAAAAAGAGAATGGCTGGACGTAATAGCTCTGGAAGAATATCTGTAAGACATCGCGGAGGTGGTCATAAGCGTCGATACAGGATTATTGATTTCAAAAGAGATAAATTTGGTATTCCAGCTAAAGTTGCATCAATTGAATATGATCCTAACCGGTCTTCACGATTGGCATTATTAAATTATGCTGATGGTGAAAAAAGATATATTATCGCTCCAGCTGGACTAAAAGTAAATTCTATTGTTATGTCTGGGCCTGATGCTGAACCGGTTACTGGTAATGCATTACCATTAAGTAAAATTCCAGTTGGTATGGCAATTCACAATATTGAGTTGGTATCTGGAAGAGGTGGTCAGTTAGTTCGCTCTGCAGGAACATCAGCAGTACTGATGTCAAAAACAGACGAGTATGCAAATGTAAAAATGCCTTCATCAGAGATAAGACTAATCAAAATTAATTGTATGGCTTCGATTGGAAGAGTTGGAAATGTTGAGCATAATAATATTGTTATGGGTAAAGCAGGAAGAAAAAGGTGGCTTGGAGTAAGGCCAACAGTTAGAGGTGTCGCGATGAATCCGGTTGATCATCCCATGGGTGGCGGAGAAGGAAGAACATCTGGAGGAGGTCATCCTCAATCACCATGGGGCTTGCTTTCAAAAGGTAAAAGAACAAGAAATAAACACAAACAATCAAATGAGTTCATTATTGAGCGGAGGAAAAAGTAAAAATGGGAAGATCTTTAAAAAAAGGACCATACGTCGATTTAAAACTTGTTAAAAAAATACATAAGCTTGAAGAGACGGGAAGAAATAATCCAATTAAAACTTGGGCTAGAGGCTCTATGATTGTACCAGAATTTGTTGGATATACTTTTAATGTCCATAATGGAAAAGTTTTTGTACCTGTTTTTGTTACAGAAAATATGGTTGGACATAAATTAGGAGAGTTTGCTCCAACACGAGCATTTAAAACTCATGGAATGGCAACAGAAAAATAGGAAATAAATATGGAAATTTGTGCAACAAGAAAATACGTTCGAATGTCTCCAACAAAAGCTAGAGATTTAGCCAACGAAATTAAAGGATTATCTGCTTTTGATGCGTTACAGATAACAGAGTTTAATGCAAGAAAAGCTGCTATTCAAATTGGCAAAACACTGAAATCTGCTATTGCGAATGCTGAACATAATAATGGACTTTCTATTGATCAATTGATTGTTAAAAATGCAATTATTGATGGTGGTCCCACAATGAAGCGGTATCGTCCAAGAGCAAGAGGTTCTGCGAGTCCAATTCATAAAAAAACAAGTCATATTACAGTTATCTTAAGTGATAATTAATTATTGAGAGGAGAATATTTTGGGTCAAAAAGTAAATCCGATTGGAATGAGATTAGCTCTAACAAGAGATTGGAAGTCTCGTTGGTACGCTAATAAACAAGATTTTGGTAATTTGTTAAAAGAAGATAACTTACTAAGAAAAATTGTTTTTAAAAAATTAGAAGATGCTGCTGTTTCAGATATTTATATCGAAAGGTATGCTAATCGTGTAAGGATAACTGTAAAAACTGCACGACCCGGAATTGTGATTGGAAGAAAAGGTGAAGACATTGAGACGCTTAAAACTGAGTTATCAAGAATAACAAAAAAAGAAGTTTTTGTTGAAATTAGTGAAATTAAAAATCCTGACTTAGATGCTACATTAGTTGCAAGAAATGTTGCAATGCAATTAGAAAGAAGAGTATCTCACCGAAGAGCCATGAAGCGTGCACAACAATTAGCAATGGATAACGGAGCGCTTGGATTTAAGATTACAGCTGGAGGTCGTTTAAATGGTGCAGAAATTGCAAGAAGCGAAAGTTACAAGGAAGGAAAAATCCCACTTCATACGTTGAGAGCAAATATCGATTATGGTACAGCGGAGGCAAATACTGTTGCTGGAATTATAGGGATTAAAGTGTGGATTTGTATCGAGAAGATTAAATAGCGGAGAATAAAAATGCCTTTAATGCCAAAGAGAGTAAAATATCGAAAAGTTCAAAGAGGATCTAGAAAAGGTCTAGCTAACTCTGGTAACAAAATTGCTTACGGTGAATATGGTCTTCAAGCATTAGAGCGTGGATGGATTTCAGGTGTTCAGATCGAGGCTTGTCGTGTGGCTGCAAATCGGCAGATGAAAAGAAAAGGGAAGCTTTACATAAGAATTTTTCCATCAAAGCCAATTACAAAAAAACCATTAGAGGTAAGAATGGGTAAAGGTAAGGGTGGAGTTGATCAGTGGGTTGCTGTTGTGAAACCTGGAACTATGTTGTTCGAAATAGAAGGTGTTTCAGAATCACTAGCTAAAGAATGTTTAAGATTAGCTGCTACTAAATTACCTATTAAAGCACGATTTATTCAAAGATATTCCGGAGAGT
>Ga0160422_10001303_pt1 | contig 15659 bp, 14 predicted proteins | sample Fk160mmetaG_FD_108192 | JGI IMG/M metagenome (GOLD analysis project Ga0160422, IMG submission 108192) | Marine microbial communities from the Central Pacific Ocean - Fk160115 60m metaG | ecosystem: Environmental > Aquatic > Marine > Oceanic > Photic zone | place: The Central Pacific Ocean... | reverse complement strand
CCATATTTCGCACTTGCATACATCATGAAAACATAGTATAATGTGTTTGATTACATTTTTATATGAGTTATATTAGAAATATTGAAGATAGACCAAAAGGATTAATAAAAGATTTTATTTACGTCAAAGATAATTCATTGACGAAAGATTTTTGTGAACATGTTATAAAAAAATTTGACAATGATTCTAGAAAAAAAGATGGTGTAGTTGGGTCAGAGGGTATCAAAGTAGATAAAAATCTGAAAGATACAGTTGATATTCATATTTCGGTAACTGCAGGATGGGAAAGTGAAGACGATACATTATTTTCTGCATTAAGAGATGGTCTGAAAGATTATTGTAATTACCTTTCAGATTTAAATGACGGTTGTTGTCAGAGTTACCCCAATCCAAATTTTAATACAAGAGATACTGGATATAAAGTGCAAATGTATCAGCCCGGTGGCACATATCATTGGCATCATGATTGGTCAATGTCATCTGAACCAGTTGCATCAAGAATTTTTACATTTATGTGGTATTTGAATACGATAAAAGAAGAGGATGAAGGATACACAGAGTTTGCAGATGGCACAAAAATACAACCTGTTGAAGGTAGATTAATATTTTTTCCAGCGACTTGGACTTTTTTACATCGTGGATACCCACCAAAAGTAAAAAAATATCTTTGTAATGGATGGATTCATGCTCACCCAAATTTATAATATGAATAAAAATGATATAGTAACTTATAAAAATTTTTTCGATCCTAATGATTTTAAAATTATTTTAGATCATTTAAATAGACCAATGTGGAAATGGGGTCATGGATCTTTACCAGAAAATCACCCTGACAGACCAGAATTTGTAACTCCCTTCTGGGCAATGGAACTAAGAAGAGATTCTTTTTTTGTCGATTATCTTTTAAATATTATTAGAAAAAAAACAAATCAACAATTTAAATTTGAAGGTTGTTATTGCAATGGACATACTTATGGATCATCAGGAACTTTCCATAAGGATTGGGAGGATTCGTCAGGAAGAACAGTTCTTCTGTACGCAAATGATGTTTGGAAACAAGAGTGGGGTGGCAAAACCGTATTTAATATAGATGGTGAATATTACTACAATGAATTTATTCCTAATTCAATAGTGATATTTCCCGGTATGATCCCTCACAGAGCTGAGACAACAACTAGGTTATTCACAGGTCTTCGTAAAACTGTAGCTTGGAAACTACAATTAATAAAATAAAATAGTCAAATTGACACGCATCTTGCTTTGAGTTGACATAAATGCCTATATATGTTATGCTACTAGAAAATGGAGAACCTCTATGCATGGTAAGCCCTATGTCGATGGCGTAATTATTGACATATGCAAACGTAGTTTTCGCATAGTCAGCGATACAGGAGCAGAGCAGGTTATAAAGTGTGAAACACCTCAAGAATTTTTGGATGTACTAGATGTATGTCATCAATTTTTGGATGACCATGAAATACAATATGCGGAGATAGCAACGAAACCTAAAAGAAAAACACGCAAGAGACCAACTTCAGATACCAATGAAAAACTTTAAGCAATTTAATGAAGCAGTAAATGCTAATCAAAAACAAGCAGCACTTCGTGCAAGACAGCAGGCCGCAGTTGCTAAGTACAAGTCATCTGGATCTGAAAATAAGACTTCAAAACCTAAACAAGAGTCTGAAGTTCATCAGGGTGATGTAAAAACTCAGGACTTAAGAGATAAGAGGGTAGCAGTCAAACAGGCAGCAGCAAAAGCAACAGCACGTAAGGCAGAAATACAAAGAGCAGTTCAGTCAGAAATCCAGAAGCAAAAAGGGAATAAATAGAAAGAAGACATACTTTGTAGATGAGCGATGCCACTTAATAAGTTAGAGAATTTCATAAAGAACACTGAGGGTAAGATTCTTTATGTAAATCCAAATGATCTTGATGCAACTGATAGTGTTGAAAATCGAGGTAATTCATTAGCACAACCTTTCAAGACTATTCAAAGGGCTCTATTGGAGTCTGCTAGATTTTCATATGTGGAAGGAAATAATAATGATATTATAGAAAAGACAACCATATTACTTTTTCCCGGTGATCACCTCATTGATAATAGACCCGGTTTCGGTTTAAAAATTAATCCCTCAAATACTAATCAGGCACTTGCAGTGTCACCTGCAGGAGCTGAGACACCAGTAGCAGATACATTATCACTTACACTAAGTTCTAACTTTGATTTAAATCAAGAAGATAATCAGTTATATAAGTACAACAGTATAAATGGTGGTGTTATTGTTCCTCGTGGTACATCTCTTATTGGATTAGATTTAAGAAAAACAAAAATAAGACCTAAGTATGTTCCAAACCCAACTGATGTATCCGTAGGAAATTCAGCAATATTCAGATTAACAGGTACTTGTTATTTCTGGCAGTTCTCCATATTTGATGGTGATGAGTCTGGGACTGTATTTACAGACCCAGTTGATTTTAGTGATTTAAATAGATCTAAACCCACATTTTCACACCATAAACTCACCTGTTTTGAATATGCAGATGGTGTTAATATTGATTCAAGATTTAATTTAACTGATTTAGACATATATTATAGCAAATTATCCAATTCATTTAATCAGTTAGAAAGAGATATCCCACAGAGAGATAGATTTCCTGCAAGTTCTCTTGGATTTGCTGCTCAAAGACCAGAGTTTGAAATTGTAGGAGCATTTGCTTCAGATCCAATTAATATTACAAATATTATATCAGGTAATAGTTCTACTCCAAGTTCAATTATAACGGTTACAACTGCCACTGACCACGGATTGACAACAAATACACCTATAAAAATAAAGGGTGTTGGACAAAATGAAGTTGAAAGAAACTATAATATTTCAACAAAAGTTCAAACAGTAATAAGTGATAAAGTTTTTACCTATCTTTTACCTTTTGTTCCTACAGATCTTAATGCTAATCCAAGTTCTTCAGGTGCAACAGTAACAATTGAAACTGATACTGTTTCAGGTGCTTCACCATATATCTTTAACATATCTCTCCGTTCTGTTTTTGGTATGAATGGTATGCATGCTGATGGTGACAAAGCCACTGGTTTCAAATCAATGGTTGTTGCCCAGTTCACTGCTATTTCACTTCAAAAGGATGATCGATCATTTGTTAAGTATGATCCAACATCAAGAACTTATAAAGGTATTGGTATTGTTAAACAAACTGGTTCTTTACTTGCAACTGAATCATCTGCGAAAAAGGCTGAGGAAGTATATCACCTAGATTCTGGTGCTGTTTATAGAAAGGGATTTGAAACAACTCACATCAAATTATCGAATGATGCAGTTATGCAAATCGTTTCTGTTTTTGCGATTGGATTTAACAAACACTTCAATGCAGAAACAGGTGCTGATGCTTCAGTTACTAACTCAAACTCAAACTTTGGACAGTTTGCAATTGCATCTGATGGATTTAAGAAGGAAGCATTTACTAAAGATGATACAGCATTTATCACTAATATTATCACTCCAAAGGCAATCGATAATTCAGAGATAGATGTTGATTGGCAAAGGATTGACGTAGGTTTAACTACCTCTGTAGGTATCACAAGTCATCTATATCTCTTTGGATTTAATACAAAAGATAATGTACCTCCTGTTGTTATTCAAGGTTATCGTGTAGGTGCAAAAGTAAATGATAAGATATTTGTTGATTTTTCAAGTGCAACAGCAGGATATGGTACAAGTGAGGCAGGTGTATTTTTAGTTGACAACTCAATATCAAATACAGGAAGCACAGCAGCACTTGGTTCCACTTCAAGTGTCAAATCATTCATAGTTAATTCAGGCCCTTCAGTAGATAATATACTTAATCTTGTAAGTCATACCTTATTAACTGGTGAAAAGATAAGAGTTATAAGTGATGATGGTGATTTACCAGAGAGACTTGTAGAAAATACAGTTTATTTTGCAATACGAGTTTCCTCTTCAGAGATAAAGATTGCATCATCTAAAACAAATGCTGAGTTAGGAACTGCGATTGCGATTGTTGGTGGATCAAAACTGAAGATTGAAAGTCGTGTATCAGATAAAGCATCTGGAGATATTGGATCACCAATACAGTTTGACGCAGGTAATTCAAACTGGTATATTCATGCGTCTACTAATAATGACATCTACAAAACACTAAATGCTGTTGGTGTGGGTGGTCTTGGTAACAATACTCCCGTATCATTCATTAAGAGAGTTCCTGATGAAAGACCATTAGATGAAAAAATTTATAAGTTAAGGGTCGTTGTTCCAAAAGAATTATCAAATGGTAAAAATCCAGAAGAAGGATTTATTATTCAGGAATCTAGTTCTACAAATGTAAGATCCAATTCTGATTTTACATTGAGTAAATTGCAAGATGCAAGTAATAATGCTATACCTGATTACAATTTTGATCGTAATCCAAGATTTATCACTACTGCATCAAGAGTAGGTGCAACTGTAACGGTCACAACTGATATTCCGCATGATTTGAAAGTGGGTGAGAGAATATTTGTAAAAAATATTACGGATAATCAGGGAACTACTACTGGTGTGTTTAATAAAGGATATAATGGATCATTTCTTGTATCAGGAATCGTAGATGATAAAAGATTTCAATATTTGTCAACAGATACAGATGGTGTAACTCATACGATTGGTACTTTTACAAATAATATATCAACTCGTACGACATTACTTCCTTTATTTGAGAGAAATGATATTAAGAGTAATTTCTATATCTATCGAAATGATACTATAAGTGAATATATTAAAGATATACAAGATGGTGTTTATCATCTATTTGTTCTTCATGCAGATAGTGAAATTACAACTGAATTTACAGATTTAAAATATGGACAAAATGTTGCTGACTTATATCCACAACTTGATCGAGATAATAATCATTCTAACCCTCCTTCATCCAAATCATTCGCAAAAAGAGATCCATTAGGTGAAGTTGCCACAAATGATCAAAGACATAGCATAACCAGAGAAACATCTGATAAATTAGTTCAAGATTTTGGTTATGCTAAGAGAATAACAGGAGAGGATAGAGATACCTCAGCCGGAATTTCTACCATTACATTTGATAGACCTCATAGGTTTGGTCAGATCAAAAAAGTTGCATCAATTTCTGCATCTGGAAGTGGTTTGACAAATGGTGTTTATCATAATGTCAAGTTATTTAATACGGGTGGTACAGTTTGGGATGGTGCAACTGCGAAGGTCACAGTTGCGAGTAATGCAGTTACAACAGTTGATATAATTGATGGTGGATCTGGATATACAAATGGAGAGACACTTGATATTGATAATACAATAACAGGAGGATCTGGTGCGAAAGTAACCATTGCAACTGTTGGTATCACAACTAACATAGGTGATGTATTACAAATCACAGGTATTGGTACTGCATCTGATTCACTTCATAGAATAAGAACAATTGAATCTACAACTAAGGTTTCAATTGCTGTTACTGCTGGTGATTCAACAATAGTTGCTGGACAGTTTGCTATCAATCAAGGCCCATCTGCAACAATCACTGGTGCACCAGTATTTGATTCATCAGTTGGTATCACAACATTTACTGTCACATCAGGACACGGACTTTTAGTTGGTAATCAGTTCCGAGTATTAGATACATCTAATCAAAATGTTGGTAACTTCTTTGTTAATAATGTGAATAGTCCCACAGTGTTCTCAGCGAAGACAACTAATCAAATAAGTAATCCTGCATTTATTCTACGAGATGGAATGACTGCATCAACTCAACCTTCCGATAAGGAAAATGAGAATATTGGATCAAGAGGTTTATCATTCTATGATGGTGAAACATTTTCTTTAGGTGCAAATGTCACTACAGGAACATTAGTTACAGTCAATCTTCCTAATGTTGGTGTTGGTACAACTGCTAGATTTGATTTAGGTTCTTACCTACAGGTGGGTAATGAGATACTTAGAGTGGTTGACTCAGATCCTCAAGGTGCAGGTGACAATCAACTATCTGTAATTCGTGGTGCTTTGGGTACAATTCAAGAGGATCATAATTCAGGTGATCTTGTTAGAAAGATTAAACCAGTTCCAATTGAGTTCCGTAGACCATCTATTATTCGTGCATCTGGTCATACATTTGAATATCTTGGATTTGGGCCCGGTAACTACTCAACTGCATTACCACAGGTTCAGGTCAGAACACTTAATGAACGTGAAGAGTTCTTAACACAGTCACAGGAAAGATCATGTGGTACTGTTGTTTACACAGGTATGAACAACAGAGGTGACTTCTTTATTGGTAACAAGAGAGTTAGTTCTGCAACTGGTCAGGAGAGAACATTTGATGCTCCAATACCAACTGTCACAGGTGAAGATCCATCAAGACTATCAGTTATCTTTGATGAAGTAATTGTCAAAGAGAGATTAGTTGTAGAGGGTGGTAAGTCAAGAACAATTCTAACACAGTTTGATGGCCCAGTTACATTTAATGAGGTTGTAAAAGTCAATAAGGATATTACATTCAATGGAAGAATGAAGTTGAATAATCCTTTTGAAGTTAAAGATGATACAAACTCACACTCAAAAGATACTGGTTCAATCGTGACTGATGGTGGAATAGGTATTGAGATGAACTTAAATGTGGGTGAAAACGTTACAGTTGGTGGTGGAACAACACTTACTAACTTGAATGTTACAGGTATAGCAACATTCAGTGGATTATTAGATGTTAATGCAGCAGAGGTTGGTACTTTTAAAATTGGAATCACCACTGCTAATATGCTTGGCACAACTTCAGGTAATATTATTATTGATTCTGAGGGTGGTACAACAACAATAAATGATAACCTATCAGTATCAGGTAATTTTACCAATGCTGGAACGACGGCTGGTAATATTAGGATTGGTATTACAAATGACAATGAACTTGACACAACCACAGGTAATTTAAAAATTAACTCTCAGGGTGGTACAATCACAATTGAGGATAATTTAATTGTTACTGGAAACATTGAAGCAACACAAGGAACATACCGATTTGATAATATTGAGTTAAATGGAAATGAGATCACGACTCTTAATGGAACTGGATTGACATTAGACTCAGCTAGTGGAACTACCACTGTTGATGATAACTTATCTGTCACAGGAAATATTTCACTCTCTGGTAATTTTAATGGAACATCTGTTATTTTCAGTGGAAATGTTGTTGCTGCCGGAGGTACATTTGGAAATGTTGAGATTGGTCTTGTAGATGATCAAACAATCACAACATCATCTGGTAAGTTGGTATTAGATGCAGCTACAAATGAAGTAGAGATAAATGCTGACATAGATCACAATGGAGCATTAAATACATCTGGTAATTTAGTATGTGCAGGTAGTGGAACATTCTCAAATGATGTGATTGCATTTAGTTCATCCGATATTAATCTTAAGAAGGATATTGCACCGATTGACAATGCACTTGATAAGATTAATACTCTCTCTGGTAATACATTTAAGTGGAAAGGAGGCACTGGATATGAACATCTTGCTGATAAACAAGATACTGGTGTGATAGCACAAGAGGTTGAAGCACTTGGGTTGCCTAATATTACAACAACTAGAGATGATGGGACAAAGGCAGTTCGTTATGAGAGGTTGATACCTGTTTTAATTGAAGCAATCAAAGAACTAAAATCAAAAGTAGAGGATCTTCAAAAATGACACTACCATCGTCAGGACAAATCTCACTTAATCAGATAGCAAATGAGTTTGGTTATACAGAACCTAATCAAGTAACCACAAAATTAGGTTCATATCGAACTACAAACGGGCAGGGTAACTTTCCCGTTTCTTTTGGTGATTTACAGTTTAATTCTATTGATGCACGAACTGGTGGGTCAGTACCAACTGGATCTTCACAAATAGCACTTTCTGATTTTTATGGTACAAAACTTCATACTGTAGTAAATTTTTATAGTGGATCGACAGAGAATAGAAAAGTTGCAAAAGACAAATATAATAGTTCAAGTGCAGATGATGTTCAAACAGTTGGTAATTATAAAAGACCGCCCAATTCACGTGATACTAAAGTTCATATCCATGTCAATAAATCCATCGGGTCAGAAGATACAAATATTAAACATTGTGCATTAAGAACTGGATTATGGGATGCAACCACTGATCTACAGGTTGATGTCGGTGGATCAGGAAGGATTTCAGGAGCTGGTGGTAAAGGTGGTAATGGTTCTAGTGGTTCTGGATCAGGTTTTGATGGAGGAGATGGATCATCAGGATTAGGTATTCAATACGAAGGAACAATTGTCACTGTAGCATCAGGTGGTTTTATCCAAGCAGGATTCGCTGGTGGCGGTGGTGGCGGTGGAGGATATGACACTGATAAAGAAGCAGATCGTACAGCCTCTGGAGGAGGAGGTGGTGGTGGTGCTGGAATTCCTGCTGGAGAAGGTGGTGCAGCTGGTACAGGAGGCACTCAAGGAGCTAATGGTGGGGCAGGTGATCCTGCTAACGTAATAGGTGGTGGGCCCGGAGGAGATGGATCAAATAATGCTGGTGAAGCAACCGGTGGTGAAGGTGGTGATGGTGGAGATAGAGCTGGATCTGCTGGTGAGGGTGATGATGGAACAGGTGGTGAAAGTTCTCGATCATCTGGTGGCGATCCCGGAAGTCCCGGAGCAGCAATAAGAAGAAATTCAGGATTTACTGTAACTATAGATAATACATCACTAAGTCGTGTTCATGGAGTCACAAATGCTGTAGATGTGCTATAATTAAAATATGTGATACAATAAAATTAATACGAGATTATTATGGCATTTGAAACTGATTTGATAAGAAGATATAGTGGTGCTTTTACTAGGGAGGATTGTCAAAAAATAATTGAGGGTATTAAATTTTTTGAAAAACATCATTTACTTGTATATGATAAACAAAAATTAAATAGAGTTGATAATAAAACTGTAAATATAACACACGATTACACTTTTTCTGCATCAAGTAGATTAGCAGAGGAGATATTTCCTAAATTTAAACCTTGTGTAGATGAATATGTAGAAGCATTTGGAGTTTTGAGTCAAAGAAAATTCTTATTACATGATATTAAACTGAAGGAGATATCAGCTGGGGGAGGATTTCATGCTTGGCATTATGAAAATGGGGGATTAGAAGTCTCTGCAAGACAATTTGTAGTTCAACTTTATTTAAATGATGACTTTGATGGTGGTGAAACAGAATTTTTATATCAACAAAGAAGAGAGAAAGCAGTAGCAGGGGATGTACTTATGTTTCCGGCATCATTCACTCATACACATAGAGGGAATCCACCTTTAGGTGGAACTAAATACATTGCTACATCATGGGGAATATTACAATGACTAAAATTATTTTTAAGATAACACATTATTTTCCAGAGCAAAATTCTATATCTGTAAAATTTTCAAAGTTAAAGTCAGCAAAACCAATAGATGATTTTAAATCCTACGCGGTAAATATTAAAGATTTCAATCTTAATGATTTTGATTCTTTTTCAAATAAATTGATACAGAAATTTGGATTGAGACTATCTCAAAAACAGGAAGATAGACAAGAAACATTAAAGGAAAATATACCAGAAGAAATAAGTGATAATTTTAAAATAGAAAATTTAATTGGTAAAGTTATAGAAGGTAAGTATTATTCAAGAAATAGATACCCATTAAAGATGAGGAGGATTGAATTATGAAGGTCACTAGATTTTTTAAGAAGTGTGAGGAGTTTTCCATTTGTTCTGAGGTAGGGGATGCAGGAGCAATTTACCTTGAACCAGCCGATGATATGTTGATGACACTATATCAGATTCAAGTAAAGGGATCAGGTAGAATGGCAAAAATTTTTGATTCTAATTATATTATTGGTGATGCGAAAACAAGTAATTTTGGTAGTGTACGAGAATTTAATGGTCATAACCTTATATTTGAATCTTATGAACCTTTTCATATTTTTGGATTTTGTACCCTAGATAAGAATCAAAATTGGGATGGTAGATTAGTTCGAGAATCCTTTACGGGTGATAATAATAGTTGGTTGATTTGTTTTGATGGTGAACCAATTATTAATGAAACTAAGTTAAAACCTCTTGATTATGCTAAATTAACTGATAAAGATTATAACATTCAATTAAATGATGCGATAGTTGGAGTTTTTACTAAATGTTAAAAATATCAAATAACATTACTAAAATTGAGGATGAGGTAATACTTGGTAAATTTAATATTAAATTGCAAGATCACATACTTTACCTTCCATCTTTTATAGACCCAGATTTGTGTAAAGATGTGGTGAAGAATTTAAAAGACGATGGATTGGATAAATCTACACCATATACTGACGGATTACTAAATGACCATACAGATTCATATTTTGATCCAAATATTTCATCTATAGACAAAATTAAGAGTAGAATAACTGAGGATGCTCTTGAATTATATGCAAGCAGGGTAAGAGGATACAACTGGTCATATCACAAATCAGATAAATTTTTTGCATCTGAGATGATAGTAAGAAGATATAATAATGAATCAGAATTTAGTTATCATTATGATGATATAATTGAAGAGATATTCCCACAATGGTTTGTTAGAAGAAAAAATATATTAACTTGCAATGTTTATTTGAATAGTGATGATGAATATACAGGTGGTGAATTACATTTTGCCTCATGTGATAAAACATATAGTCCAAAAATAGGTGACGTAATAATATCTCCCTCTAATTGGATGTTCTTTCATAAGGTGCGAGAAATTACATCAGGTGTCCGTTACTCAGGAACTTATTGGTATTATTATGGTTCAGATAAAAAAGTTGGTAAAGGGGCCAGTCACAAACAAAAATTTTCAAAATGATTAGATACATGATGCTAGAGTCACAAATATCAGAGGGGCATCATACCTCATGTCATTATTGTGTTGATAAATTTGAAAAGGAACTAGATAAAGGTCTTGATCTATCAAAGTATGAAACCTCAATAACTGAACCCAGAACTCATTTTCATGTTCATCATTTAAATCGAATGGGTGATTACATTGATAAAGAAGTATTAAAATCATATGATATTAATGTTGATTTTCCTGTCATATTTTTTACTAGAGAACTACCTTATCGTGATGGTTTTAAATGTGGTTATCATCTTAAAACATTTAAAAAATTTAAATCTTCATTTTTCAAAGATGTAATTAAAACCATACAGCTGTTCAAAGGTCATTTTATTGATATAATATTGGCATCAGATTTTACACAAGAGGGTCAGCACATTGACAAGGATATTAATATTGAGATTTTACCAAAACTTGATAATTACAAACAAATTGGTGAAATATTAGAAGATAATTATAATGTTCCTAAAATAGATTACTATTATAATAGTTTTGTTGAGTATGATGACAAGGATTTTGCTTGGCATATCAAGATTAAATTATTCAGATACATAAAAAAACCAGTTATAAAATTTTACAAGACTTATCCAGACAATCCTTATTTGCATTTTGATTATTATGCTAACAAAAGATAACATACATATACTCTATGAATGGGGTAAAAAAATAAAGTTTCCTTTGAAACAGGCTCCTACGAGTTATGGATACACCAATAAAAATGTGGATTATTATTGGATAAAGTCTGTTAAAAAATCAACAATAATTCGTTATAAATTTATGACTGAAAGAGTACGAGAGATATACGAGAAAGATGAAATACTGTTTTCAAATTATGTTATTTTTTATGAAGGAACATTTGTTAAACCACACAGAGATCCTGATATTCTGAGATACCCGTATAAAAGAATACAAATACCATTAAACATACCTTGTACTAAATGTTGCTATATGGAGTGGACTAACATTGCAAATGGTAGGATTAAGTGGGAAGAGGGTAAACCAGAGGTTTGTGATGTTATGAATAATACGCATCAAGCATTTAATAATTCTGATAAACCTATGGACTTTTTGTTTGTTGACGTAAAACTAGATACTGAGGTTGAAATATGATGCACAATATTGATATAAAATTATTTGATGATCCATTTCCACACCTCATTGCCAAGAATTTTTATGATGAGTCTGAATTAAAACTTATTTGGGAAGAACTAGATTTTTATACAAAAGATGGAAAATTATTTGATGCTAAAGATTTTGGTGGAGTTGTTGATAAAACAAATTCTAAGGCCATATTTTTAGATGATGTTTATTCAAAAAAATATCGAAGTCTCTCAAACATTCTAACTGTTAATCGTAAAATATTTGATGATAGGATTCTTGAAGCATTTTCTAATATTCACGATTGTTGTTCGATTGCAAAATTTGTAAATTATGATGTGACTAAAGTTAGATATTATCATAATGATGAGTATTATGAACCACACACCGATAAAACAGTACAATTTTTAGGATTTTCATATTTTTATCGTGAACCAAAGAAGTTTGAAGGAGGTGAATTAATCTTTCCTAAATACAACTACTCGTTTCAATGTGAGAATAATTCTTTAATCATGATGCCCGGCTGGGTAGAACATGGAGTATCAAAGGTTAGTATTCATAACTCTGATTATTTTGATGGGTATGGTAGATATGCCATTACGAGTTTTTTTAGTAATAGAGAACGTGATAAATAACTAAAAATGTTTTGATAAATGCCTAATATAAGAAAGACTTTTAATTTCAGGGATGGAGTTCAGGTTGATGACGAGGTTCTCGTTGTCAAAGGTGATCGAGTAGGCCTTGGAACTACATCACCTGATAAGACTTTAGATGTACGAGGTAATGCACAGGTAATAGGAATCGTAACTGCAAATAATTTAGATATAAGTGGAGTGGGAACATTTGGTGGTATAAAAGTAGGTACAGGAATAACTTTAGATGCAACAAGTGGTGTAATATCTGCTACGAGTTTTAAAGGAAACGGTGCAACACTATCTAATTTACCTACTTCACAATGGACAAATGTTAATGTAGTGGGTGCAGGTGCATCACCAATTTATGTTGATGGTAATGTTGGTATCTTTACTGATAATCCAGCAAATAGATTTCAAGTTGGTGGAGATCCGAATAATGGTGTTGGTGTTGGTATTAATTCAGAGGGAGACATATTTGCATCAGGTATAATCACAGCAACAGATTTTAAAGGATCACTCACAGGAAATGTTACAGGTAACTTAACTGGAACTGCATCAAACGCAACCCTAGCAGCCTCTGCAACAGTTGCAACTAATGCACAAGGATTAACAGGCACACCAGATATAATTGTCAAAAATATTCAATCAACTGGAATAAGCACTCTGCCTACACTTGAGACAACTGATCTTACAGTTCCAACTCTCAAAGGATATAGCACTCTTAGATCATTACATGGTGCTTTAACCACATTAGTTGTGACTGTGGCCGCTAAGACTTCTGCACATAGGTATAATGGACAAGGAAGCAATAATGGTTTCCTTATAGACGGAGTTTCAGCACCATTTTTAACATTTACACCCGGCCGTACATATCGTTTTGATGTTTCGGATGGTTCTAATGCACAACATCCCTTACGTTTTTATTATGATGCCGATAGAACAACTGCATATCCATTATCTTCATATACAATATCTGGTACTCATGGTACAGGTAATGCGTATATTGAGATAGTAGTAAGTGACACTACACCCACAGTTTTACATTATGGTTGCTCAAATCATCCTTTGATGGGAAATGGTATTCAGACAAACTCAAATGTACTAGATACAGAACATAATTCAACAGTCAGAGGATCAATGACTGCTACGAGTTTTGTTGGTAACATCACAGGAAATGTTACTGGTAACGTAACTGGTGATGTAACTGGTAATGTAAATGCAACATCAGGTGTATCAACATTTACCACACTTGATATAAATGGGGATGTTGATATAGATGGACACGCAGAACTAGATGCACTTAATGTGGCAGGGGTGGTTACTGCTACTAGATTTGTTGGTGATATTCAAGGCCCTGTCGTGGGTAATGTAACCTCACCTGTTTCAAGTATTGGAATTGCCACAGGTACGAGTTTAGGAATTGGAACTGGAACTGCAAATTCAAATATTCAAATTGTAAGTTCAAGTGCATCATCACTAACTATTGGTAAAGGTGGTGCAGTTGGTGTAAATAATTTGCAACTAAGATATGGAGGTGGGGCTTCAAGATTTAGTGGAAGTAATGCACTAGATTTAATTAATAGTGGTGACGGACATTTTAACTACTTCTTAAGTGGAACTAATAGTTTTGTATGGCATAAGGGTAATTCAAATGAGTTGATGGCACTTACCGATACAGGGAACTTGGGTATCGGAATTACAAATCCATCACATAAGTTATCAGTAGATGGAACTTCAAGGGTTTCAGGAGTTGCTACATTTCAAAATGCAGTATTCATTGATGGTATATTAACAGTTAATGATGCTACAATTAGTAATCTAACTGGTAATGTTACTGGTAGCATAAAAAGTGCTGTTGGTATGTCAACTCTAACTCATTTAGAAGCAACTCAAAGTATTGGTATTGGTATCACAGGAAGTGGAAACTTATTTAATGTGGGTGGAACAGCCGCTAATAGATTTTTAATTAATGCAGATGGTAGGGTAGGAATTAAAACATCAATACTTAAAAATAATGTAGAATTAGATGTGCGAGGTGATGTTCAAGCACAATATTCTTTCGTAGTTGGTGAAGCAAATGGAAAATGCTCACTAGATTTCTCTGACCTTGTAAATGTTGACCCAGAAGGAACTAATCAACGTCCTAAAGTTGCATATATGCTACCACCAAAAGTTGATAATGCTCAAAGAAATGCCTTTACAAGAGTGGGTGGAGGTAGCACACATGATGGTGCTTTAATTTATAATACAGATGCAAATAAACTTCAAGTATATGTTCAATCAAATTGGGTTGACCTACACTAAAATTTAAAATTTTATACATACTCTGTATGGTTTGTTCGGGAAACTATAAGTTCTTATAAGACCAGATGCGAAACTGGCACACCCCCCTGCACAGGGGGTTTTTTTGTGTTATGATGGGTTCATTGATGAGATATTAATGCCCCTAAGACCCCACCAGACTACAGCATTACAAGCAATGACTGACTATTCCAAAGGTCAGATCATTGTACCCACAGGCGGTGGTAAGACAATGTGTATGATTGAAGATGCCAAGAGAGTTAGTGGCACTATCGTAGTTGTTGCACCTCGCATACTATTAGCAGAGCAGTTATCAAGTGAGTTTCTTGAAGTGCTTGACAATGTATCTGTGATGCACGTTCACTCAGGAGAGACACATCATTACAGTAGCACAAAGCCTACTGACATTTGTATGTGGCACAGATATACAAGAGGAGACAAGATCATCTTTACTACATATCATTCTCTTCACAGAATACAAGAGAGTTATATTCATGTAGATACGATATACTTTGATGAAGCACACAACTCAGTACAGAAGAACTTTCTCCCTGCAACCAAGCATTTCTCAGATAATGCAGACAGGACTTACTTCTTTACTGCCACACCAAAGCACAGTCGCACTATCAAAAGGATTGGTATGAACAATCCACAGGTGTATGGCAATGTGATATGCCAAGTGCCAGCTCCTAAGT
>Ga0160422_10001302_pt1 | contig 15659 bp, 12 predicted proteins | sample Fk160mmetaG_FD_108192 | JGI IMG/M metagenome (GOLD analysis project Ga0160422, IMG submission 108192) | Marine microbial communities from the Central Pacific Ocean - Fk160115 60m metaG | ecosystem: Environmental > Aquatic > Marine > Oceanic > Photic zone | place: The Central Pacific Ocean... | reverse complement strand
CAAATTGCGCCTAATATCATCATCGTAGCATGTTTCTTAGACCAACATTCACCGATATTTGGACATGCTGCCTCTTCACACACAGTAGTTAGTTTCAGTTCCTGCATGAGTGAGCGCGTTTCGTGGTAAGTGCTTGAGTTTGGGGCTTTAACCCTGATCCAATTGGGTTTTCTCTTAATTGGGTTTATTTTGTTTTTTACCTTCTCAGGGTGCCGAACTTGCTGACGCAGTTCCAAGTCTATCAATTTATTGACCATAAGTACTCCGTTCGTGGCGCATGATCACAAACTCTTGAAATAATGTACCATATTCAGCGTACAAACTGTAATCATGCGATATGCAGATCTATATATGTATTGCTCTATCGAATGCATCAAGAACCGATTCATGCATCATTTCTGATAACGTAGGATGTGGAAATACTGTATTCAAGAGTTCGCTTTCCGTTGTTTCTAAGGTTCTAGCGACCGTGTATCCTTGTATCATTTCTGTAACCTCTGCCCCAATCATGTGGGCCCCAAGTAATTCCCCAGTTGTCGAGTCAAAAACAGTTTTGACAAATCCGTCCATTTCACCAAGAGTGATCGCCTTACCGTTACCAATGAACGGAAAATGTCCAATGCGGACCTTATAGCCCGCATCCTCTGCTAATTTCTGCGTCAAACCAACGCTGGCAACTTGAGGACGCGAGTAAGTACAACCAGGAATATTTGAAGTATCCAGCGGGTGGACATTCTCTACACCTGCGATGCGTTCGACGCAAATTACCCCCTCATGACTAGCCTTGTGTGCCAACCACGGAGCACCGACTAAATCTCCAATGCCGTATAACCCCGGTTCGTTTGTAGCTCCCCATTTATCAACAACAAGCTGTCCATTTGAAACTTCAGCCGAAGTATTCCCTAGCCCGAGATCTTCTGTATTCCCAATAATACCGACGGCTAGTATTACCTTTTCCACGCTAACCTCTTCTGAGCCCGCCGCTGTTTCAATTTGCACACTAATTTTACCTTTTGACGTCTTTAACGATTTAACCATCGATGACGTTTTAATTTTTATACCTTGCTTTACAAATGATTTTAGCGCGAAATTTGATATATCGATATCTTCTGCTGGCAAGATCCGGTCAAGAACTTCAACAACCGTTATGTCCACCCCTAGATCATTATAAAAGCTAGCAAATTCGATCCCAATAGCTCCCGAACCAATTACAAGAATAGACTTTGGTAAAGTATTAGGAATCATAGCTTCTTTGTATGTCCAGATATTTTTTCCATCGGGAACTATACTTGGAAGCGACTTAGCTCTCGCGCCAGTAGCCAAAATCACATTTTTTGATTTTAAGTTAAGATATTTTTCATCTTCCTGAAAAACCTCGATGTTAAACTCGTCACCCGATTTCTTTTTCAGGGAGGCTGATCCTATTATAACGGCAACCTTATTTTTTTTTAGTAAGTGTGACACTCCGGATGACAATTGTTTTGCGACGTTCCTGGATCTTTGAACGATTTTTTTTATGTCAAAAGAAATATTATCAGCACTGAAACCATATGCTTCGAGGTTATTGAGCAAATGACCTACTTCCGCAGATCTTAGTAACGCCTTAGTCGGAATACATCCCCAGTTTAAACAAACACCACCCACACTCTCCCGCTCAACAATAGCAACGTTAAGCCCTAATTGTGACGCTCTAATTGCGGCAACATAGCCACCAGGACCTGCGCCTATCACCACTAAATCATATTTGCTTGTAGTCATAATTATTCGCTAGCATACCTTTTAATAATTCATTTTATAATAGCATCGTTAAAGGATCTTCTATCAACCCCTTGAATGCTGAAAGGAAACGCGCACCTACCGCTCCATCTACAACTCTATGATCAACAGAAAGAGTACAAGTCATCAATGTAGCGGCAGTGACTGCGCCATCTTTAATTATCGGACGTTCTTCACCCGCACCAACAGCTAGTATCGCACCCTGTGGCGGGTTTATAACTGCTGAGAATTCCTTAACACCATACATTCCAAGATTAGATATTGAGAAGGTACCCCCTTGATATTCTTCAGGTAACAGTTTTCCTTCTCGAGCACGATTAGCAAGATCCTTCATTTCACTTGAGATCTGCTGCAAGCCCTTTGCACCCGCATTTTTGATTATAGGCGTAACAAGCCCTCCATCAATTGCAACAGCCACAGATATGTCTATCGATTTATATAAAAGTGTCGCGTCTTCCGTCCAAGATGCATTTGCCTCTGGAACTCTTTTTAAGGCAATCGCAGCCGCTCTGATAATTAGATCATTGATCGATATCTTTGTTCCTTCTACTTTTTCGTTCAGTTCTTTTCTTACTAAATTTAACGCATCAATATTACAATCGACTGTCATATAGAAATGAGGTGCAGTTTGCTTTGATTCACTCAAACGGCTTGCAATAACTTTACGCATACCATTATTGGGGATCGCGTCATAATTCACATTAGACAGAGTGTCCGGTCTCTTTAGAACCGGTTCACTGACGACAGCCTCCAAAGGCTTACCATCTGATAACAATTGATCAATATCGGCCTTAATAATTCTGCCATTCGGACCGCTCCCTACAATCTTAGCCAAATCCAACTCCGCGTGCTTAGCCATACGCCGAGCAAGAGGGCTAGCTTTTATGCGGCCATTGTCCCTGTTTGTCGATAAAGGTGTAGAAAAGTTTTTTGGATTGAGTCCGTTTTTATCGTTGCGACTTGTGTCACTTTTTATCGACACATCTTCTTTCACCGGGGACTCATTCTCTTCATGCGGCATTTGCAAACTTTTAGGATTTGTTGATACAGTACTTTGAATATCACCTTTTATAGACGAAACATCTTCACCTTCCTCTAGCAAAATTGCTATCGGAGCATTGACTGACACACCCTCTGTTCCAGTAGGAACAAGTATCTTTCCCAGTACACCTTCGTCCACGGCTTCCACTTCCATGGTAGCCTTATCTGTCTCAATTTCGGCGAGAACCTCACCAGCTACAACATTATCTCCTTCTTCTTTTAGCCAAGCGACCAGATTACCCTCAGTCATCGTAGGCGATAAGGCAGGCATCAGTATTTGAATAGGCATAATGAACTCCTCACCCTTGATAACATACCGTTTTTGCAGCCTTAACGATATCAGCCACCTGAGGTAGCGCCAGCATTTCAAGGTTAGCAGCATAAGGCATAGGAACATCCTCACCGCAAACACGTATTAACGGCGCGTCAAGACAATCAAAAGATTTTTCCATCATTAATGCCGCCATTTCGGAACCTATTCCACAGGTTGGCCAGCCCTCTTCTACAACAACAATACGGTTTGTTTTAGCAACGGACTTGATTATTGTTTCCTCATCCAATGGACGTATCGTACGAAGATCTATTACTTCCGCATCAATCCCGTCATCTGCTAATTGGGATGCCGCTTCAAGGGCTTTGCCTACCATTATTGAGAATGCAACAATCGTAACGTCTGTCCCACTGGAGACTATATTAGCCTTACCAATTGGTACAATAATCTCAGGGTCCCCCGGTACTTCAAAAGATTGTCCATACAAAACTTCATTTTCCAAAAAGACAACTGGGTTGGGATCTCTAATTGCCGCTTTAAGCAACCCCTTTGCGTCAGCGGCTGACCAGGGTGCAATAACTTTAAGCCCTGGACAATGGGCAAACCAGCTGGTTAGATTCTGCGAGTGTTGCGCTGCCACACGTGATGCAGCACCATTGGGACCTCTAAACACAATAGGGCATCCCATTTGTCCCCCTGACATATATAGAGTCTTGGCAGCAGAATTAATAATTTGATCCATAGCTTGCATAGCAAAGTTGAACGTCATGAACTCTATGACAGGTTTCAAATTACCAAATGCCGCGCCAACACCAAGACCAGCAAAACCATGTTCGGTGATGGGCGTATCGATTACTCGCTTATCGCCGAACTCTTTTAAAAGCCCCTGAGTTACTTTGTAAGCGCCCTCGTACTCAGCCACTTCTTCGCCCATAACGAAAACTGAGTCGTCTGCTCTCATTTCTTCAGCCATCGCATCTCGGAGGGCTTCTCTGACTGTTTGAGTATACACATCTACTACTCCTTGACCCTGGGGCGGGCCGCTCTCATCGGATTGAGATATAGATAGGTCAGATGTCTGTTGATCAACAACCAGCGGAGCTTTATCACCTTGATTTTCTGAGGATATGCCATTGTCTTCCCCATCTAATAAAAGAACCGCTATCGGAGTGTTTACGGGAACACCTTCTGTATCTTCAGCAACTAAAATTTTTTGTAATATGCCACTATCCACCGCTTCGACTTCCATCGTCGCTTTATCAGTTTCTATTTCTGCTACAGCGTCACCCGGCTCTATACTTTCACCCTCTTCCTTTAACCATTTGAATAATTTTCCTTCGGTCATAGTTGGCGATAGTGCTGGCATCAAAATTTCAACTGGCATCTTCTAATCCCCTCGATGCGAAGCTGAGACCAACCAAATCTCTTTCGCATTTTTTTCTGACAAGAAAATCATTAATTATTGACCAAAACATCAGTGTATAACTCTTGAGGGTCCGGTTCTGGGCTCGTTTGCGCAAATTCGACCGCTTCAGACACAATTTGTCTGATCGATGCATCGATATCTTTCAGTGACTTCTCTTCTAATCCCGTAAGTAAAAGCTTTTCCTTTACATTATCAATTGGATCCCGTTCCTGACGCATTTTATTAACTTCATCTTTGGTGCGATATTTTGCTGGATCTGACATCGAGTGCCCTCGGTATCGATATGTTGTCATTTCAAGTATATATGGCCCTTTACCTGAAATAGCATGCTCGACTGCTCGTTCTCCCGCTTTCTTAACTTCAAGAACATCCATTCCATCAACCTTGTCGCCTGGAATACCATATGCTGCACCCCTGTCCGCTAGTTCTCTACCTGCTGCCGCCCTCGAAACCGCGGTTCCCATGCCATACTGGTTGTTCTCGATGATATATATGCAGGGTAACTGCCACAAAGCAGCCATATTAAAACTTTCGTATACCTGTCCCTGATTGATAGCACCATCACCCAGATAAGTGAGACAAACAGCCTCTTCATCTCGATATTTATGGCCGAATGCTAAGCCCGTGCCGATTGGAACCTGCGCGGCTACAATCCCATGCCCACCAAAAAAATTTTTTTCTCGGCTAAACATGTGCATGCTTCCGCCTTTACCTTTAGAGTACCCCCCCACTCGTCCGGTCAATTCAGCCATAACGCCATTTGGGTCCATACCACAAGCTAACATGTGCCCATGATCGCGGTAACTGGTTACAACTGAGGATTTGCTGTCGATTGCCGCCTGCATTCCAACAACAACCGCTTCCTGGCCAATATAAAGATGACAGAAGCCACCTATTAACCCCATGCCATAAAGCTGTCCTGCCTTCTCTTCGAAACGCCGTATTAAAACCATATCTCGATAATAAGAAAGTAATTCATCTTTTAATTTATTGCTAATGCTGTTTCTAACAGCGTTTTTTACTTGATTTGACTTCGTAGAGCGTTGTTTGGTGGCGCTTTTAGACGATCTTGCCATGGACACCTCAGACAGAAAATTAGTTACAATAGCCTTACAGCTCAAATTGAGATCTAGATACCTTAACGTAAGACAAATTCACTTTGGTTTCAAGCAAACTAGACGTTTGAATCCGCCGAGGAATTTATATTTCAAACTTTTAGTGGCTATATGATTGAATAAATGACTTAACTTTTTTTGCGCTGATTTTTTATTAGAATAACAATGTCGTTATCATGTCCGAAGTTGAGGATACTTCGACCGCGCTCTTCTAGAAAGTCTGGATCTAAACTTGATGGCGTCAACCTCATCACTTTTCCTTCTAGTTCTCTCTCTATAACAACTAGCTCAGCTAATTTTTTTTCTGCTTCGGCTATTCGAACATTTACATTATTTAAAGCCAGTAGACCTCGATCACCTTCAACGGAATGATAAATGAAATATGCAAAGACCAAGACCCCAGCGATCACGCCGTAACTAACTTTTGCCCTAGCCTTTAAATCTCGTAGCGATGACATCTAACCCTCCGTGAAGAAGAGTGAATCACCGTCGATTCGACGGGTCAACATGAACAAAACAGGAATCGTAGTTTATATTTACGCGAATCGATGAAAAGTTTTTAAAATAGCTTAAAACTGTTGCATTAATGACTCACTTTTTGGTTAAAAATTCCCCACCACAATAGGTGCTTATGCTTCCTAGCTCTTCTTCAATTTGAATAAGCCTATTGTACTTGGCGGTTCTATCTGAACGTGAAATTGAACCTGTTTTTATTTGGCCCGCGTTAACTGCAACTGATAAATCAGAAATTGTCGTATCTTCTGTCTCGCCGGATCTATGTGATATGACTGTAGAGTAACCAGCTCTTTGTGATACCGATATCGCGTCTAATGTCTCCGTAAGAGTGCCAATTTGATTAAATTTTATCAGAATTGAGTTTGCCGCTTCCATTTCAATTCCTTTTTTCAGGCGTTGTGTATTAGTAACAAACAAGTCATCCCCAACTATTTGTACTTTTCCCCCTAATTCTTTGGTTAAAGAAACAAAGCCATCCCAGTCATCCTCGGCAAGTGCGTCCTCAATAGAGATAATTGGATATTCAGCGCAGAGTCGTTTGTAAAACTCTATCATTTCGGACGAATTGAGATTTTTATTCTCGCCTACTAATTGATAACTTCCAGATTTATAAAATTCAGACGAGGCTGCATCAAGCGCAATTAAAATCTCTGTCCCCGCGCTAAATCCCGCATCTTCACTCGCTTCTAATACAAGGTCCAAAGCCTCTTTGGTATTTCGCAACTTAGGCGCAAACCCTCCTTCATCACCAACATTTGTGCTGTGTCCCTTCTTCTTCAAAAGCAATTTCAACGCATGAAAAATTTGCGCACCAGATCGAACGGCGTCAGCAAAATTATCTGCTAAGACTGGCATGATCATGAATTCTTGAAAATCAAGATCATTATCAGCATGAGCTCCGCCATTTATTATATTCATCATTGGTGTTGGGAGAACACATGCTGATACACCACCGATATATCTATATAATGGTATCTTTTTTGAGATAGCAGCCGCTTTTGCGAGAGCTAAGCTAACCCCAAGAATAGCGTTTGCCCCCAATCTCGACTTATCCGGCGTTCCATCTAAATTTATAAGCGTCCGGTCCAAAGCTTTTTGATTGGTTGCATCTCGACCCGAAATTGCATCAAAGATCTCGCCGTTTACAGCTTCAACAGCTTTTAGAACGCCCTTTCCAAAAAAGCGGTTTTGATCTCCATCACGTAGCTCAAGAGCTTCATGCACTCCTGTCGATGCACCAGAAGGTACTGCAGCACGGCCAATTGTTCCGTCTTCTAGGGTCACATCAACCTCAACTGTTGGGTTACCGCGACTATCAAGAATTTCTCGCGCTGTTATATCAATTATAGCTGTCATCTTTACTTATCCACTAAACGATTTTTATCTAAAATTTTACAATGGCTTCAGTGATAAAACCAATCAAAGTTATGGTCAAATCGCTTCTAAACACATCGTAATTATGACTTGCCGTAGAGAATGGCCTTGGTGACTTCATCAATTTTTTTAAGTTGACTTAGCACCTGTTCCATATCGTCTAACCGTAACATATTCGGACCATCGCTCGGCGCTTCATCAGGGTCATCGTGGGTCTCTATAAACAAAGAAGCGATGCCCACCGCTATTGCCGCCCTAGCAAGTACCGGCACGAAAGATCTATCTCCCCCACTTGCACCGCCTAAAGCTCCAGGTTGTTGGACTGAATGCGTTGCGTCAAAAACAATCGGACAACCCGTTTCAGCCATTTGTGTCAATGAACGCATATCGCACACTAAGTTATTATAACCAAAGCTAGTACCTCGCTCGGTTAACAATACATTATAATTTCCAACTGAGGTTAATTTCTCAACAATATTACCCATATCCCAAGGCGCTAAAAATTGCCCCTTTTTTATATTTACAATTTTTCCAGTTTTACCTGCTTCAAGGATTAAATCTGTTTGCCGACACAGAAATGCCGGTATTTGTATCAAATCAACCACCTTTGAAACTAACTTGCATTGTTCACGCTCGTGCACGTCAGTAAGAACAGGGCAACCAATATTGGTTTTTATTTTGGCGAGAATTTCTATTCCTTTTTCTAGACCAATACCTCTTTGCCCCGAAACACTTGTTCTATTCGCCTTGTCATAAGAGGCTTTGAATATGAAAGGTATATTTAATTTTGAACAGATTTCAGCTAATTTTTCAGCTATAAAGAGAGAATGATCTTCACTTTCAATTTGGCACGGACCCGCAATCAGAACGAAGGGTTTGTCATTTGAAATCGTAAACCCCCCGACATCAATCTTCTTGGAACAACCACCTGACATCAGACCAGCCTTGATTGCTGCATTGCTGCCTTGACAAAGCTTGTAAAAAGTGGATGGGGATCGAATGGTTTCGATTTCAATTCAGGATGAAATTGAACGCCAACAAACCAAGGATGATTTGGAATTTCCACAATTTCCGGAAGCCTCTGATCAGGGGACATCCCAGAAAACTTTAATCCGGCCTTTTCTAAATCCAACCGGTAATCAATGTTGACTTCATAACGATGACGATGCCTTTCAAATATATTTTCAGAACCATAAATTTCTCGAACCTTCGAATTCTTAGCAAGCAAACATTCGTAAGCTCCCAAACGCATTGTGCCGCCTAAGTCATCCTTATCAGATCGCTCTTCTTTTTCATTTCCCTTAACCCATTCCGTTAAAAGACCAACTACTGCTTGCTCACATTCTCCAAACTCTGATGAACCGGCACCTTTTAAACCACCTAGATTTCGAGCCGCTTCAATAACAGCCATTTGCATGCCAAAACAAATACCAAAATACGGCACATTTCTCTCTCTAGCGAATTTAACTGCTGAAATTTTACCTTCGGCCCCTCGTTCACCAAATCCACCAGGTACCAAAATACCATTCACCCCCTCCAGGTGTTGTATCGTATCTTCACTTTCAAAAATTTCGGAGTCTATCCAAACCAATTCCACCTTGATCTTATTGGCTATTCCGCCATGAGTGAGTGCCTCAGCAAGCGATTTATAAGAGTCCAGCAGGCTCGTGTACTTTCCAACTATGGCTATTTTCACACTCCCTTCAGGTTTTGCCACAATTTTCGAAATACGTTGCCAAACACCAAGGTCAGGCCCGACTTCTTTTTCCAAGAGACAAAAGTGTCTACAAACTTCAGTATCAAAACCTTGTTCATGATAACTCAAAGGGACATCATAGATTGACCCAACATCCAAAGCCGCGATCACAGCGTCGGGCCTAATATTGCAGAATAACGCTATCTTTCCTCTTTGCTCAGCTGGGATATCTACCTCTGACCGACATAGCAAAATATCGGGCTGAATTCCTACGCTCTGTAATTCTTTTACTGAATGCTGGGTTGGTTTTGTCTTTAGCTCACCAGCCGAAGCTATAAATGGAACTAAAGTTAGATGAACAAAAAGAGATCTCTCTCTCCCCAGTTCGTTTCCTAGTTGTCTTATAGCTTCTAAAAAAGGTAAGCTTTCTATATCCCCAACAGTTCCACCAATTTCACACAAAATAAAATCTTCATCTGATATATCACTTTTAACAAACTCTTTTATCGCATCGGTTACATGAGGAATGACCTGTATAGTAGCTCCTAAGTAATCTCCCCGCCGCTCTCTTGACAAAACATCCATGTAGAGTTGCCCAGTCGTGACGTTATCGGATTTTTTAGCTGGCACACCGGTAAAACGCTCATAATGTCCTAAATCGAGGTCAGTCTCAGCACCATCATCTGTTACGTAAACCTCCCCATGCTGGTAAGGACTCATTGTTCCTGGATCAACGTTGAGATATGGATCAAGTTTCCTAAGACGCACCTTATATCCGCGCGACTGCAGGAGCGTTCCCAACGCAGCGGAGGCTAGACCTTTTCCGAGAGAAGAAACCACGCCACCTGTAATGAAAATAAACTTCGACATGGAATATTTTTATATCTGAAAACCCTAGGATATGACACACTAAAAAAACTTTTATTTTTTCATGCAGTCGCCACCCAGTCAAACTCAGCTTTTTACAAAGATAGACTGATTACTTTGACATTGGTGCTTGGGGTGCTTTCGGAATATTGGATGTTTCTTCCTTCTTTATTTCATCTGCTAGGGATTTTGGGCGGCCCGAATCGGCGATAATTGCTAACGACAAACTTGTAACAAAGAAACATGCCGCCAAAATCGCTGTAGCTCGCGTCAGTAGATTTGCAGTACCTCGGGCCGACATAAACCCACCCATACCACCGCTGCCACCCCCACCTATTCCAAGCCCGCCTCCCTCACTCCGCTGTAGAAGTACAACAGCGACCAAAGCCGCTGCAATCATAAGATGTATGGCTAGAAGAACTTCAGTCATTTTAGGCGTGGTCCCTTCGCGGCTAACGACTTCAAAAGCGTGAGAGTTTTAACCGTCTATGAAGCAAATTGCCAGAAAAATTATATTTTTTACTCCGATTTCGCCGAAGCAAGGTCAATGATAGCTAAAAATTCTTTATAATTTAGACTCGCACCACCAACAAGTGCTCCCCCGACGTCAGGCAATGCCAAAATTTTTGAGGCATTTTCTGGTTTCACAGACCCACCGTACAAAATTGGGACACCATCACTATTAGAGTTTTTAACTTTTAGGGTATTTCGAATATGACCATGAATTTCTTCGATATCATCCGGCTCCGCTGTCTGACCCGTTCCAATAGCCCATATGGGTTCATATGCAATGATACAATTATTTTTATTCACTTCTTCTATAAGACATTCTTCTAATTGCGCTCTGACTGTATCGATAGCTGCCCCTGATTCGCGCTGCTCTAGGCTTTCGCCAACGCAAACAATAGGGGTCAAACCACACTTAATAGCCGATGACATTTTTACCTTGATCTGAGCATTCGTTTCCCCAAAAAGCGTTCTTCTTTCTGAGTGACCCAGTATGACATAATTGCAGCCAGCATTTGATAGCATCTCCGCGGAAACTTCTCCGGTAAATGCGCCTGCTAACTCTTCGTGGCAATTCTGGGCGCCTAAAAAAATGCCGGTATTTTTAATTTGATATGCAACAGACGAAAGCAAGGTAGCTGGAGGTATGACGATTACCATTGCTCTGGATTTCGATATTCCACCTTTCTTCAAGTCTGAGATAAGTTTTGTCGAACTTTCTAACAAAAGGTTCATCTTCCAATTGCCGGCTATTATTGGAGGCTGAGCCATTTTAACTTCCTTTTAACAATTAGAACAACAAGACTTAACTATTTCTGAGATATTTGATACACACCCCAACTTTGATAGTTTAAATAGAACGAGTTTTTTTAAGTAAAAGCAAGTTGCAGTATCATCATATCAGAACGTATGATGTTTTGGGAGTTACGTTGTCCCAATTGCGTCTTATTACCTTGAATCGGAAAAGCATTTGATATGTTACAATTCATAAGATCCAAAGTTACCTCTATATTTATTAAAGTATTATTTGGTATTTTAATCCTTAGCTTTGCGATATGGGGAATAGGTGACATTTTCCTAGGGAACAAAGACGGCGAAGCCGTTATAAGCATTGGGGATACAGATTATAACGCTAACGAGTTCCTGTCAGAGTACGAAAAAGCGCGAAGAGCTATGCGTTTGCCACCAGAATACGAGGATTTAGTAAAACCTCAAATAATAGAGTCCGTAAAGCAATCAATAATACGAAATGGACTGCTCTCTGCAGAGACTCTAGACCTAAATTTAGTTTATGGGGACAATCAATTAAAAAGATGGGTTGGAAAATCAGAAGCGTTTCGGGACAGCAGCGGTAAGTTTGATCCTGAATTATTGAGGCAAGCTTTATTCAACTCTGGCCTCACTGAAGCTGATTTTTTCTCTTCACTTCGAGATGAGATGAGGAATAACCAGCTTATATCAGCCGTGGTTGGCAGTGTGTCACCTCCAACTATAGTAATAGAAAAAATCTTTAGTTATAGAAATGAAAAAAGAACCGTCAACATTGCCGAGTTTACTGATGCAAGTATTCTAAGTTTGCCAGAGCAAAAAGAGGCCGATCTTAGAAAATTATACGATGATACTAAGTCAAACTACATGGCTCCGGTTTACAGATCGGTGACGTACGTACACATTGATCCTAAAGAAATAGCAAAAGACATTATGATCTCAGAAGAAGCCGTGGAAGAAGAGTATGACGCCCGACGGGATGAGTTTACAACACCTGGGTCTCGTGACCTCAAGCAATTGATCTTTTCCAAGAAAGATTTGGCTCAGAAATTTACAAACTCTATAACGTCTGCTCTTTCACCTACGGAAGTCGCCAAGCGCATTTCGGGGATAGGCGGAACAGCCAATGTAATAGAAATGAAAGACGTTAAAGTGTCAGATCTAATCGATATAAACGAGAGAAAGGCGGCATTTGGGACACCAGTTGGTCAAATAAGTTCAGCAATTGAAACTTCATTTGGATGGAAAGTTTTCTTTCCTGTTAAAGAAACCCCAAAAGTCATTACTCCATTAAGTGCGGTAAGACAAAAACTTATAGACGAGCTTTCAAACGAAAAGGCCCTAGATAATATATTTGATCTAACAAATGTTTTTGAAGATAGCCTGGCCGGTGGAGCGTCGATAGAACAAGCTGCTAGGGAAATTAATTTTCGCTCATCCAAATTAAAATCAATTGATAATAATGGGAAAAGCGAAAACGGAACTATTATCGGCGGGATTACTGTGCAAAAACAGTTTTTGTCAAGCGTCTTCAATACACCTGTAGGCGAACAAAGCCAATTGTTGGAGAGTGAAGATGGCGGATATTTTGTAGTTAGAATTGAAAGCGAAACCAAAGCCCGGCAGAAGCCCTTCAACGAGGTAATAGTCGAAATTAAGACTGCTTGGGAAACGGCAGAGAAGAAAAAAGCTTTAATGAAAAAAGCACAAGATTTCGCCGGTGAAAGCCGAACTATGGGGAGTCTGACCAGGGCAGCCGAAAAGTCTGGGATCCAACAATTACAGCTTGGACCCTTTAACCGATTTGGTGAAGGCATTGAACCTAAGTATAACCCCAACGAGCTAGCATCTATTGCTTTTGAATTACGTAAAAATGACATTGGCATCGCAGATAACGGATCAAGTGTCTCTGTTTTAGAGGTTGTTAAAATAGCCCCCGCAAAAATTAATAAAAAAGGTGAGGCATGGTTATCTCTAGAAAAAGAGTTAATTTCCGGAATGGAACAAGATTATTTGGAGGGCATACATACTGCTTTGAAAAAGAAATTTAATGTTTCGGTAAATCAGAATTATTTAGAAAAATTAGTGAATCCAGAATGAGCTATAGTCCAACCGCTGAAAATTTCGCTAAATCATATCAAAAAGATATTGCTCAAGTTGTTTGGACGACCTTAGTTGCTGATCTTGAGACCCCTGTTTCTGCAATGTTAAAATTAGCAGACGGACGATCGAACACATTTCTTCTAGAGTCAGTTGAAGGAGGAAAGGTCCGAGGGCGATTTTCAATAATCGGAATGAACCCCGACCTAATTTGGAAATTCTCTCGTGAAGATGTATTCATAAATCGAAAAGCGAGAACTGACAGTAAATCTTTCGAAAAAATCAACGATAGCCCAATTGATTCTTTGCGGAGTCTTATCGCTGAGTCCAGCATAGAACTCCCTGCAGGACTACCAACTATGGCGGCAGGCCTTTTTGGTTATATGGGTTATGACGCTGTCCGTTTAAGCGAAAAAATACCGGATAATAATAACGACGATTTGGGGGTGCCTGACGGTCTATTCTTACGCCCGTCTTTAATTTGTATATTCGACAGACTAGAAGACATTGTGACGCTCGTTACACCAGTTTGGCCTAAATCAGGAATCTCCTCAGACGCAGCTTATGAAGCTGCCACTGAACGATTAAATTCCGCAGTATCAGATCTTCAACGAAGCTTACCATTCAGGCGGGAGCGATTAGTTGGAAGTAAACAGATAGACGAACCACTCTCGAACACTTCGCGAGAAGAATTCCATGAAATGGTTAACACAGCAAAAGACTACATAAATGCTGGTGATATTTTTCAGGTTGTACCTTCGCAACGGTTTTCAATTCCTTTTGATCTTCCGCCAATGGCGCTATATCGATCATTAAGACGTTTAAACCCCTCTCCCTATTTATTTTTCTTTGATTTTGATGAGTTCTCAATTGTTGGGTCAAGCCCAGAAATATTAGTTACATTACGCGATGAAACTGTGACGCTAAGACCACTCGCTGGCACACGAAAAAGAGGCGCAAACACGGAAGAAGATAAGGCTCTCGCAAAGGAACTATTGGAAGATCCAAAAGAACGAGCCGAACATTTAATGTTGTTAGACCTTGGGAGAAATGACGTAGGCCGAGTTAGTAAAATTGGAACCGTCAAAGTGATTGAGCAATTCGCGATCGAATATTATTCGCACGTCATGCACATTGCTAGTCACGTCGAAGGCACAATCCAAGACAACTTAGATGCACTCGATGCTTTAGCATCGGGATTTCCCGCAGGAACCGTTTCCGGAGCGCCCAAAGTTCGGGCAATGGAAATTATTGACGAGTTAGAGAAATCACGCAGAGGCGTTTACGCTGGAGCGGTAGGGTATTTCTCAGCAAATGGGACTATGGACACATGCATTGCTCTGAGAACAGCTTTGGTAAAGGACGGCACTATGTATGTTCAGGCCGGAGGTGGAGTTGTAGCAGATAGTGATCCTGAGGCAGAATATCAAGAATCTATAAACAAGGCCCGCGCTCTCTTTAGAGCCGCGCAGCAGGCGGTGGAATTCGCAGCACAAGAAAAATAGTTACGACGCGACGTTAGGTACCTTATAAACCGCTGAGGCTTTTTTTTCCGGCAACATGATCGCAACAGACGCTGCGAGGGCTGCTATGATTGCCAAAATTACAAGCAGCCAAGTAAATTCCCCCACCAATCTATGCGCCCACGACACAAGCGGCACCGCCAGACCCGCAACTCCCAGCGCTAATACAAACTTCACTCCGAAAGCAGTGGAGCGCCATTTAGGGGGCGAATATTTTGCAAACAAGCTATTTTCAGCTGGCGATCCAATTGTGTTAGCCACTACCATCATCGCTAAAACAGGAAAAATTAGGGCTGTATTAAGAAAACCAGCAATCATAAGAAGCGGGATTTGGAGAATCCAACATGTTAAGTAAACCCTCTTAAGGTGATATTTATCAGCTAACCACCCACCCACTAGCTGCATGCCGCCGGACAAAAAGTATATTATAGATACTATTAGTCCTACCCCAATCAGTCCTTCGCCGACGAAACTAGTCAACCTCATTTCAATGAGTTTTGGTAACATAAAGGAGGTCGCTTGATAAATTAAACCAGTGCAGGCGACAGTAAAAAGAAGTAATAATATACCCTTCTTCATATCTCCTTCTGAACTTTCAGGTGCGTCGCTGTCCATCTTCACTTCATTTTCTTTTATTAAACCTTTTAAAGAAAATATGAGGAGTATAATGCCAATAATT
>Ga0160422_10001301_pt1 | contig 15660 bp, 17 predicted proteins | sample Fk160mmetaG_FD_108192 | JGI IMG/M metagenome (GOLD analysis project Ga0160422, IMG submission 108192) | Marine microbial communities from the Central Pacific Ocean - Fk160115 60m metaG | ecosystem: Environmental > Aquatic > Marine > Oceanic > Photic zone | place: The Central Pacific Ocean... | reverse complement strand
TCAATTTCAATATTATTACTTGGCATTACGTTGATTTTACTTCAATAGATATAGATTTAACTATTTCTGGATGAAGTTCAACGTTTACTTCAAATTCACCGACTTCTTTTATTGGTCCTGTGGGTAAAATGATATTTGATTTTTTTAAAAAATCTAAACCTTTTTCATGAAGTGCACTTAAAATCTCTGATATACCTACTGAGCCAAAAAGAGCACCACTTTCTTGAGCATTAGCCGTGATTTCAAGATTTACCTTCTCTAACTTTAAAGCATTTGCCTCTGCTAATGAGTATTCATCGTTAGCTTGTTTCAAGTATTTTTCTTTATCTTTTTCGAATTGCTCTATATATTTATCTGTAGCAGGAAGAGCTTTGTGATACGGAAGTAAGAAATTTCTTGCAAAGCCTGATTTAACATCTACAACATCCCCAATCTCTCCAAGATTTTTTATCTTAGTAACTAAGACGACTTTCATTTCTTTTCCTCAATCTTATGCTTGTCTGTAAATGGTAACAATCCTAACAATCTGGCTCTTTTTATTGCCTTATTAAGTTTTCTTTGTTCCTTTGCAGAAAGTCTTGTGTATCTTGATGACATTATTTTGCCGTTCTCAGAAACAAATGTTTTCAATGTATCAGGATCTTTGTAATCAATAATTTTTTTCTTTTCTTCGCTCACTATTGTTCAACCTTTACTGTTAAATGCCTAAAGACGTTTTGGTCGAATTTAAATTTTTCTTCAAGAAGTTGAAGTGTATCTGTATTTAATTCAACATCTAAATGCACATAATTCGCATAATTCATATTATTTATCGGATAGGCTAACTGTCTTTTTCCTAAAAGCTTGGTATTCACAAGGCTTCCTTTGTTTTCTTTGATGAGCTTTTCAAGTGATGCTAAAAAAATATCTACTTCATCCACTGCATTGGGATTGAGAAGTAACATTAACTCGTAATTTTGCATCACATTTCTAGACCAAACCAGCCACGAATTTGGTCTATCATACCCTCGCTACTATTAAATTTAAAGTTTTTGTTCTCTTCTTTTACACAAAAATTTAACATCCCTATAAAAGAAGAATATTGTGGTTTAAGCAAACTTTCAGATATTTCGGGGATATTGTATTCAGGTATGCCAATTTTTACATTTTTTTGCATTATTTCTTTACCTAAATCCTGTATTCCCTCAAGGTTTGAAGTGCCGCCTGTAAAAACAAAGCCTGCGGGAATCTTTTCGTCGAATCCACCATCTTGCACAATTCTTAAACATTCACGAAATAAAAGTGATAAGTGCGTTTCAATTACCCTTGCAAGATCTTTTCGAGAGATTTCTTTTTGGATGCCATCATTAAGATTTCCAACTTTAAGAATTTCATTACTTGCTTGATTTTCCAGAGCTGTGCCATGTTTAAGTTTCATCTCTTCCGCTTTATGTGTTGGTATTTCAAGATGAAAGGCTATTCTGTCTGTTAAATATTCCCCACCTCTATCCAACACTTTTGAAAATATTATCTTCCCAGATTTGTATAAGGTAATATCTGTTGTTCCCGCACCTATATCCATTAAACATACTCCTAAATTTTTTTGATCATTTGATAAAGTGCAATCAGCAACGCCAAGTTGACTAAAAAAATATTTTTGAATTTTCAAATTGTTTCTATCCTCAACACATTGTTTAATGTTGCTTTTCATATTCTTTGAGCAATAAATTAAATGTGTTTTTGCCTGCAATCTTACACCCCTCATTCCTCTTGGATCTGCAATTCCTTCTTTACCATCAATCACAAAATCTTTAAAAACAGGATACAAAAGATCAATATTCTCGGGCACTAAATATTCTGTAGAGGATTTCATAGCTTGTTTCATATCCTTGATAACAATTTCACGTTCATTGCCAGTTGAATGTCCAGTTGTTTCGTTGCCTATAATCTTTTCATCAGAAAATGAAACATATAGATTTTTAATTTTTTGTTGAGACTTTGATTCAAGCTCTGAAATGCATTTTTTTACAGATTTCGAAGCAAGATTAAGATCTACAATAGTTCCACTCTGGAAACCCTCTGATTTAACCGTACAAAATTCTAAAATCTTTAATTTATTATTTTCATTAGATGCTATAGCTGCATTTATTTTTGATGTGCCTAAATCAAGAATTGAAATCATAAATTTTTAATAACAAAACCCTTTGGGTATCTTAAATCTAGAAACTTATTCTTCAAATCTTTTTTATTTAATTTATTTGTTAGTTTAATTATTTTTTTTAATCTAACCTGGAGTTCTTTTTTTCCTAACAATACTTTGAAATCATCGAAATCTAATATCCAGCCCTCTGTTTGGCGAAAGCTTACACTCTTAATTTTGTCTCTTAATTCTGAGTTTGAAATTAGAATTGCTTGTTTTTTTGCACTTAATGGTAAATCTTTGTTTTGAATGTTAAGAATAATCTTATTATGTTCGTTCAAAGAAAAAAATGGTTCGAAATTTTCATCATAATAAATATGTGAGGAGATTTTAAAAAGTGGCTTTTTTGCTTCAACAAAAAATTCTAGTCCTGTAAAAGTGTATGTTTTCTCAGCTTTTTTAATCCAAGAAATATTTTTTAAAAATATCTCAAATTCACTACTTTGGAAAAAAGCATTTTTTAAAACTTTTTCACAAGAAGCACAATTATAAGGTGATAAAAAATGCACTTTAAACTTTGTTTCATTTATTTGAAGTGCCAGATTTACAGAATAAATGAGCAAAATTAAAAGTAGGTAAAAAATTAAATATTTAACAATCTTCAATGATCAAACTTATAAGTTCTTTATATTCTATACCTGAATATTTTGCCGCTAAAGGGAAAAGACTTTTAGCCGTAAATCCAGGTACGGAATTAATTTCTATTACAGCCAATTTTTCTCCTTCAGAAACAAAATCCACTCTTGCCCATGTTTTACAATTTAAACATTCAAAAACTTCTTCAGAAATTTCTTTTAATCGTTTTACTATACTTTCGTCTTCGATTTTTATTTTTTGAGTATTTTGTGAATTATATTTTGCCTCATAATCATAGAATCCTCTAATTGGGTCATGTAATATTTGTAGTGGTGTCAAAGGCTTCCCTTTCAATAAAGCAACTGTGTATTCAGGTCCATTAAAACTTTTTTCAATTATTACTTCAGTAGAGTAATTTTTGGCTTCCTCTATAGCTTCATTAAATTTTTTATCTGAAACTTTGGAAATACCGTAGCTAGAACCGTTAAAATTTGGCTTTACAAAATAGTGTTCATTCTGTGCAAAAAAGCTGTCATTAAAATTAAAATGTTCATTTTCTTTTATAGATTTAAATTGAGGTGTAAGAATATCATTTGCTATTAGTGTTTTTTTTGTTGCAACTTTATCCCAGGTTAAAATACATGATTCTGAACTAGATCCGGTAAATTTTCTTTTTTTATTTTCTAATAGGGTCTGAATTTTTCCATCTTCACCACCTTCTCCATGCACGGCTATAAAAAAAATAGTTTCATTATCAAAATTATCTGGATCAAATTTAGATAAATCAGTTAATCCTGGATTATATAAATCGGTATCAATATTCTCATAAATCGATTTAGCTGTAAGATGTGAAATTTCTTTTTCATTTGACTCTCCGCCATAAATAATTTCAACTCTTTTCATTTTTTTCCTATAGCCATGAGGGATGTTGTTATGTCTGAAACATTGCCTGCTCCCTGAATAATAAGAATACTGTCTTTTTTGATACTCTCATCTAAGTTCTTTCTTATTTGATTAAGATTTTTTGCATATTTAGCATCTATATCCTTTCTTAATAAAGAATCTACAAAGTCATAACTAGAAATGCCCGTTGTATTTGTTTCTCCTGCAGAATAAATATCCATTAATTGCACCGAATCAGCTTCTGAAAGAACTGATATAAATTCCTTGAATAATATTGATGATCGAGAGTAGCGATGAGGTTGAAAAATCATATTTATTGGCTTGCCTTTGTATTTTGACCTTGCTGCTTGAATTGTAGATTTTATTTCTGTGGGATGATGTCCATAATCATCAACTACTAACACCTCTTTTCCATTTATTTTTATAGTGCCTTTTTCTTCAAATCTTCTGGAAACACCAGAAAAATTTTTCAAAGAATTTTTTATAACATTAATTTGTATTCCTGCTTGTTGAGCAACAATAAAAGCAGCAGAGGCATTCAGAGCATTATGTTTGCCAGGTATTTTCAGTTTTATATCAAACTCAAATTTCTTAATATTATCTTTTAATATAAATTCTTGATGTGTTTTAGTTTGTTTATAATTTTTTATTGAAAAATCTGAAGTTCGTTCAAATCCAAATGATATTTTTCTTCTAGAAAGTTTTTGATAAAGTTTTTTTGACTTTGGGTCATCAGTGCAAATAATGCCCACTCCAAAAAATGGGAGTTTTTCGAGAAACTTTAAAAAAGTATCACTTATTTTTTTTGGATTATTTTCATAAAAATCTAGATGATCATTATCAATATTTGTTAATACTGATATCTCTGGATTAAGATGCAAAAATGATGCATCACTTTCATCTGCTTCAACGACAATATAATCACTAGACCCCAGAATACTTTTATCTTCCATTCCTAAAATTCTGCCTCCAATAATATATGTTGGGTCAAGTTCAGCCTCGGTAAAAATATGAGCAATTAAACTGGTTGTTGTTGTTTTTCCATGCGATCCTGCAACGGCAATACTTTGAAAACCTCGCATAATGCTGGCTAACATCTCAGCTCTTGCTATTAAAGTAATGCCCTGTTTTTTAGCTTCAGTTATTTCAGGATTCGTTTTATTAACTGCCGAAGAAAACACTACTACATCAGCTTTTTTAATATTTTCTTTAGCATGACCAATTTTTATTGTAGCTCCTAATTTTTTTAACCTGAGAGTATTTTTGCTTTGTGATAAGTCACTTCCAGAAATTTTATACCCTTGATTTAGAAGAAGTTCAGCAATTCCTACCATACCAACTCCTCCAATTCCAATGAAATGAATATACTTAATCTTGCTTAATTTCATCCGCTATCCTTGAAGCTGCATCTTTATGTATATCATTAAACATATTTTCACTTCTTTTATTCAGGTCAGAATTATAAAAGGAAGTTATTTCTTTAAGAAATAAATCTTCAGAAAAACTTTTTTCGCTTAGATAAATCCCTCCACCATTTTTACATGCATTTTTTGCATTAACTGTCTGATGATCATCAATTGAATTAAGAATTGGTATAAAGATAGCTGGCATAGCATATGCTTGAAGTTCAGCAACAGTAGACGCGCCACTTCTACAAATAACAAATTTTGTTTGTGCAAAGACATCTTCTATTTCATCAATATACTCAACCTGCTTAATATTTCTAAAAGAATTAATAGTTTTTTTTCTACCTGTTTGGAAAATAATTTCTTCTGAAAAATTAGCCTTCTCCAAAACTTTCATTAATTTTTCATTAAAAAAATTCGCGCCTTGGCTTCCACCAAGCACAAGGATAGATTTCTTTTCTTTATTTAATCCATAACCTTTGGAGGTAATTTCATCTCTAATTGGGTTACCAGTATAAATTTCATTACTCGTAACATCCTGAAAACCGGAAAAAAACTTGTGACTAAAATTTTTAGCAAATTTATTTAATGTGCCAATCACTGAATTTTGTTCGTGTATATATATTTTTTTTCTAAATATCAGAGCGGCGAGAACACCAAAAATTGATATATATCCACCCATAACAAGAATTTTGTCAGGCTTAAATTCAATGAAGTTTTTAAAAAAATCAAATAAATTTAGAAAAAAAATAAAAGGCCAAACCAGTTTTTTGAATAAATTTTTCCCTCTAAAACCACCAATTTTTAGGTGAATTGTTTTAAATTTTGAATCTTTATATATTTTTTTTTCAAGCTCTCTTGATGATGCAAAAAAAATTATATCTTTTTCATTAAATTCTTTAGCAATTGTTAATGCTGGGTAAATATGACCACCTGTTCCGGCAGCGAAGATTGCAATTTTCATTTAATTCCATTCCTAAATTCCCAACTTGCTCTCATTGCAATAGAAAGAAATATAAAGTTCATTATGATACTTGATCCTCCATAACTTATAAAAGGAAGGGGTAATCCTTTAGTAGGAATTAATCCTACATTAACAAATATATTTGCAAGTGTTTGCACAAAAAATAGAAAACCAAACGAAATTATTATGAAGCTGTTAAATGTATAATTTTTTTTGTATGAAACATACGAGAGCCTGTATATCCTGTAAAGCATTGTTAAGTAACAAGTGAATAATATTAATATTCCAGCAAATCCTGTTTCCTCGACGTATATTGAAAAAATAAAATCAGTATGTGCCTCAGGTAGAAAAAAGTACTTTTGAGTACTTTCACCAATACCCAAACCAAACCAATTGCCATTAATAATCGCAATCAATGCCATTAGCAGTTGATAGTCAGTTCTCTCAATATCATCGAAAGGATCTGTAAAACTTATCAATCTGCTAAATCTCTCTTCATTGAAATAAATTAAAATTGACATCAAGACAAAGAATGAAACTAATAATATTCCAAGCTGTGAAATTTTTGCTCCGCCGCAAAATAAGACAACCATCCCTACACAAAATAAAACTATCGTCGCTCCGTAGTCAGGTTCAAGAAATAAAAGAATACAGAGAATCAAAATTAGAACTAAAGGTTTGGAAAATCCCCACCAGGATGACTCAAGTTGCCTTTTTCTTCTGAGGCAATATCCACACAAATATAAAGGCACAAGAACTTTTGCAACCTCGGAGGGCTGCAGATTAAACGAAACAATTCTTAGCCATCTTCTACTTCCATTTACTTCTGTACCCACTGAGGGAATTAATACTAAAACAAGTAGAAATAATGATAGAAGAATAAAAATAGCTCCATTTTCTCTATAAAAAGATATTGGAATAAAAAGAACAAAAGAGCTTATCAAAATTCCTATTGATAAAGCTATGATTTGTCTCTCAAAGAAATAATATGGATCAAGATATTTTTCGCCTGCATAAGGAGCTGAAGAAGAAAAAATGAAGACAAGACTTATTAGTGTAAGAATAATAATTGGAACAACTAAATACTTATCAAAAAAAGTGTGCTTTTCAATCACTAAAATATTTTAATACTTTATCTTTAAAGAAATTACCTCTATCTTCAAAATTTTCGAAATCCTTGCCACTTGAGTTGCCTGGTGAAAAAAGAATGTTTGGCTTTGTTTTTGATTTCTTTATATCTTGTAAAACTAAATCTAAATTTGAAAAAATTTTTACACTACTGCCTCTAACTTTGTCTTTTAGCTCATTTCTATGTGTACCAAAAATATACACTTGCTGAGGCCCTATAATTTCATAGTATTTTTGCTCTTTACTCGGATCGCCACAAATGATTAGATTGCCATCAAAATTTAATTTCTCAATTGCATAGAACAAAGAAGCTGAATTAGTCGATTTTGAGTCATTAATGATTCCTGGTACTACCTCCTCAAGTCTGTGTGGGAGATCATTTAGTGGGCCAAAAGTATTAGGATCAATTTTTTCTAAACTTGATGCAATTTCAAATGCAAAATCTTTAAGACTTACTTCATTATTTAAAAAATAAGTTTTTGCTTTATTGTTACAAATTTTTAGCTTTGCTTTTTTATAATTTTCAAAATTCCCGTGGAAATCAAGATGATCTGGGGAAATATTAGTAACTACTGACAAGTCTAGTAATGATTTATTTAGTTTTTCGAGTTGGAAGCTTGAAAGTTCTATAATCGAGTATTTTTTTTTATGTTGAAGGAAGTCTATGACAGGATTACCAAAATTTCCAACAATGACTCCACTCGAAACTTGATTTAGAATTTGCTTTAAATAATAAGCAAATGAACTTTTACCATTCGTTCCCGTAACTCCTATCTTATATGAATTATTCCACTTAAAAAATATATCTAAATCAGTCTGGAATTTTAAGCTACTTATTTCAGTCTCAGAAAGGTATTCTGTTAATTTGAAGCCTGGAGATATGTAAATATTTTCATATTTTTTTAAAGATGTATATTCTGGAAATTCTACAAACTTTTTTCCTTTAAATTTTTTATCGTAAATTTCAAAATTTAATTTTTTTTTAGTTAGATAATTTGCAAATGATTTTCCGGTGATGCCATAACCTAGAATCAATGATTTTTTCATCTAATCTTTAAAAGAGATAGTCCTATCAAAACAAAAATAAAAGTTATTATCCAGAAACGTACGATAATTTTTGGTTCTTTCCACCCTATTAATTCAAAATGATGGTGTAATGGAGCCATTTTAAAAATTCTTTTTCTTCTCAAGCGAAATGATGCTACCTGAAGAATGACACTCATTGCTTCAATAATGAAAATCATTGCCATTATTGCAAATACTATTTCATGCCTAACAATAATTGCTATTAAAGCGATAAACGAGCCCATAGAGAGTGAACCTATGTCACCCATAAAAATTTGGGCTGGATATGTGTTGAACCACAAAAAACCAATCCCCGCTCCAATCATTGCCCCACAAAGAACCAGTAGTTCTCCTGTTCCCTCTATATATGGTATGTATAAATATTCAGAGGCAATTAAATTTCCTGCAGACCATGCTATAAAACCCAAAGCAGCAGTAACTATGATTACGGGTAAAATTGCAAGTCCATCCAATCCATCGGTAAGGTTCACTGCATTTGAGCTTCCTACAAGTATAAAAACCGAAATAAAAATAAAAAAAATGCCTAAATCAATGGAGACAGTTTTAAAGAATGGAACAATATAGTTTGTCTCTGCATTGCTATTTGCACTGTAGTAAAGCAAAGATGATGCAATGAATGCAAAAACTACTTGAAAGAAAATTTTCGTTACCATAGAAAGACCTTTTGAGTCCAAACTTTTGACTTTTCTGTAATCATCAAAAAAACCAATCAGCCCAAAGGAGGAAATTGTAAAGAGTGAGATTAAAAGATATTTATTTTCTAAGTCTCCCCATAAAAGTCCTGACAAAAGAACACTACCTATTATTAGCAGCCCGCCCATTGTAGGAGTTCCATCTTTCACTTTATGACTTTTAGGTCCTCTGTCATCAATTTTTTGGTTAAATTGAATAGATCTAATGAATTCTATAAATTTATCTCCAAAAAAAAGAACTATCATAAGAGCCGATAAAGTAGAAAGAATTGTTCTTGTAGAAAGATAAGAAAAAAGATTTAAAAAAGAGGACTTCTCAGGCAAATAACTTAGAAAGAAATCAATCATTTTTTATTATATCAATATATCTTTCCATTTTGCTTGACCTGGAGCCTTTAAAATAAAGATTTATTCCCTCGTCAAGCTTAGTAGAAAGAATTTTTTTTGGGAAATCTTTTTCATTCTTAAAGAAATATAACTTATCTCTTTTTTGAGCTCTAAAACACTCATAAAAAATTTTTCCAGTAATAAATATCTCATAACCCTCAAGTTTATTTAAAAGATCACAATGAATTTTTAATTCATCTTTACCTAGTTCTGCCATATCACCAAGAATCAAAACCGTTTTATTTGGATTTTCTAATTTTGCAGTTTCAATTATAGCCTTTGGATTCGCATTATAGGAGTGATCAATTATTTCTGCATTTTTAAATTTCTCTCTGTTCCCCCTACCTTTTGAAGGAACAAATTCATACAGCTCGCCTGATTCTTCTAATTCAAGCATTTCCAAAACTCTTTTACTTATTAGCAAGTTTTTTTGCAAATAGTTTTGTTGTTCAATTTTTCTTCCATCGATAAAATTTACCTTTTTTACCAATGTTTTGAGTAATTTCAATTTTGTTGATTCAATATTTTCAATTGATTTAAAAGTTTCTATATGATTATGAGCAATATCTGTTAAAACAAATACATCACAAAAAAGGTGCTTTGCAATTTCATCAAAATCGCCTTCTTTTCTTGCACCGCATTCAACAATAATTATTTCTGAGGTATGCGGCATTTGTAAGATTGTGAAGGGTATGCCAAATTGGTTATTTTGATTTTCTTTACTCGCATGGCATTTTTCTCCCAATGAAAATTTAAGCATGTCTTTAATAGTAGTTTTCCCATGACTTCCAGTTATAAATACTATTTTTGGTCTAATTTCTTCTAGATTTTTTTTAGCAAGCTTAAGAAGAGACTCATATACATTTTCAACTAAGATTGAACATTTCGATTCTTTCCTGTCAGACAAAGCAAAGCCACCTTTTCTTTCAACTTCATCTATATAATTATTACCATCAAAATTATCGCCCTTTAATGGAATGAATAATTCATTTTTTTTAATATGTCTGGAATCAAAATTTATTCCAGCAATCTCATGATCACTTACAAACATTTGTCCATCTAAAAAACTTGAAATATCTTTAAGTGAATTTAAACCTTTTACACTAAACATTTTTTTACAATTTCACGATCAGAGAATTTTAACCTATTACCTTGTTCGATTTGAAAATTTTCATGTCCTCGCCCCGCAATAACAAGAACATTATTACGGCTCATAGAATTTATGGCTAATTTAATTGCTTTTTCTCGATTTATATTGATTTGTATCTTTGATTTGTCTTTTATGCCTGCTGCGATCATATCAATTATTTGATCTGCAGATTCACTTCTAGAATTATCAGAAGTTAAAAATATTTTTGTTGCATATTTCTCTGCTATAGCACCCATTTTTGGTCTTTTGCCTTTATCCCTATCTCCTCCACATCCAAAGACTAAATAAATTGTTTCTTTATAATTTTCAGATAGTTGCGATAAAAGTTTTTCCATTGCTTCAGGAGTATGAGCAAAATCAATAATCACTTTTTTATGTTTTGTTTTGAAATCTAAAACTTCAAACCTTCCATTAGGAAGATGGATATTTTCGACTTTATCAAAAAAAGATTTTATTTCACCGAAGCAGTAGTAATAGTAAGGTAGAGATATAAGTAAATTTAAAACATTATAGCCGACCCACAACCTTGCATTTGAAGAGAATTGTCCCCATGGAGTAAAAGTATCAAATCTAACCCAACCATTTTCATCGATATCTAAAATTTCGTAATAAATTTCTGCTTTTTTATCTGATGAAGATATTGAAAAAATACTTTTAGCACTTGCATTTTGTTTAATTTCTTTTGTGATGTTCATGTCTTGATTGAAAGCCAGTGTTTCAAGACTTTTTTTAGTCAAAAGTTCAAGCTTGGAACTTAAATAATTAGTAATTGTTTGATGGTAGTCAAGATGATCCTCTGCAAAACTTGTGAAGCCAACATGCTTAATTTCAAGGCCTTCAAGTCTTTTTTGATTAATTCCTATTGAAGACGCTTCAAAAAAAATGTGCTTAGCGTGATTTTGAACTTTTTTAAGGAATTTTCTAATGAAGAGTGGATTTTCAGTTGTTAATTTTTGGCCTTCAATTTCATTTTCATCCAAAAATGAACCTAAAGTTCCCATTGAAGCATAGGGAACATCATTTTTTTTAAAAATTTCACTCAAAAAATGAACTGCGCTTGTTTTACCATTTGTTCCTGTAATAAAAAAATTTTCGAATTTTTTGTGTTTTATATTGTAAATTTCATCTACCCACTTAATAAAATTTTCATTTAATCTGGGAATTTTAATAAGGCTTTCATTATCAGCTTCACTTTCATCACACAAAATGTATTTAACTCTTTTCTCATCATTTTTACTTAGAAATTTGTGGCCAGAATTTATAGATATAAAAGTGTCACCATCTTCAAGTTGATAAGTATTTGAAATAAAAGATTTATTCTTTAAGAGAAGATTTTTAAGAGGATTCATAAATAGTTAGTTCTTTTTAGATAACTAACAAAAGACTTTATAAGTGGTGCTGAAATTGTTCCACCGTAATAATTGTTAGGGTCTGGTTCATCAAATGTGATGGCTAAAACATATTTTGGATTTTCGTAAGGAAAAATTGCAGCAAAGCTTGATACATACTTACCATCTGTATAGCCCTTTCCTTTTCCAGGAATAAATTTTTCTGTTGTACCAGTTTTCCCTACAATTTCTACGTCAATATTTTTCATTCTTCGTGCAGTGCCTTGAGTAACAACTGTTCGTAGAGCATCTAAAATAAATTTCGCATTTTCTACAGTTATTACTTGCTTTTTGGCAACTGGCTCCTCTAAAAGTATTTTTGGTTCAACCATTACTCCTCCATTTGCAAAAACTGTATATGCTCTTGCTAACTGAACTGTATTCACCTCAACACTATAACCATAACTAATTGCAGCCTTTTCAGTTGGTTGATATTTTTCTCTTATAAGAATTTTTCCTGATCCATCTGTGAAATTGTTGTTAAAGTTTTTTCCAAAACCAAAGTTCTCTAAATTTTCAAGAATTTGCCTATCATCAAATTGTAGGCCAACCTTTGTTGTTCCTACTTGAGAAGATAAAGTAATTACCTCTGTCAAGGAAATTTCACCGTGATTCTTACCTCCTGCCTCAGTAATTACTTTTCCAGGTATAACTAATCTTCCAGGATTAGTATCAACTAAAGTTTGAAAATTAACATGCCCATACTTGATTGCTCCTGCAATTGTAACTGGTTTCATTAAAGAACCAGGTTCATAAAATTGGTTAAAAGCAATATTTTTTGTAATTTCTCTTTCAGGGTCATTCGGATTGTAGGTAGGAAAATTAGCAACAGCTAAAATATCTCCATTACTAGAATCTAGTAATATTGCAGCACCGGCATTAGATTCCGACATAGCCACTGCTTTTTCAAGTTCTTCCTGTAATTTATATTGCAGTTTTATGTCAAGAGTTAAAGTGAGTGAATTTTCTTCATTATCAATAAAATCATTAATATCGCCCATAACAATTCTTTGTCTTGCATCTTTAATGAGTTTTCGTTTTTCTGATTTTGTTAAAAGTCTGCTATTAAATATTCTTTCAACGCCTTCTAAACCGCCTTCAGTTCCTGCGAAGCCTATAAGAGTACTTGCAACGCTTCCAAATGGATAATATCTTCGATACTTCTCTTCTCGAATTATTTTACAATCACAATATTCTTTCGAATCATTGTAGAAATTGCTGCTTATAGGGTTTTGAAACCAAATCCTCTTATTTGCATTTAAAAAAATTTCAATTGAATTTTTGTTTGAGAATTCTATAATTTTTTCTTTTTCTGCATTAGAAGAAAAAATAAATGTATCTCTTCTGATATCCGTGGCTAGTTCAATTGAATTTCGATCAAGTATTTTTCTTCTTGGGGCAGTAAACTCTTTTTCAGTATAAACTCTTGAAATGCCTTCTTTAAGTATTCTTTCCTCTAGGCCTTTAAGTTGGAAGTATTTTACAAAAGGCAAAAGAAATAAAATGAAAATTAAAACAAAAATTAGTCTTATTTTAATCATAGTTTATAAACTTTTTGGGGTTCTATCATTCCCATTTTCAATGCTTTTTCATATACATATGGAGAGGAATCAATAAGAGATATTTCAAGTTTGAGTTTAGCATTTTGGTCTTTAAGGATTGATATTTTTCTTTCAATTTTTGTTAGTTGCTCAAAATCTTTTTTGTAGTCATAAACAAGCTTAACTTTGTAAAAAGCTAGTACCGAAAAAAGGATTAATAGAAAAATAAAGATAATTATTTTTTTACTCATAGCTTTGTAATTATCCTCATCCTAGCACTTCTTGACCTTACATTCATTTCCACTTCTTGATCTGATGGAATTATCAATTTGCTGACTTTAAATTCTGGTAGAGAGTCGTTTTTTATGGGGATCTTTTTTTCATGAATTTTTTCTTTGTGTTTAAATAAATTCTTAACCAATCTATCTTCAATAGAATGGAATGAAATAACTACAACCTTTCCGCCTCTTTTCAAAAGATTTTTAAGCGAAAGAAGACATTTTTGAAGATTATCAATTTCAGAATTGACCTCTATCCTCAAAGCCTGAAAAACTTTTGTAGCCGGATTTTTCTTTTCTCTTTTTGTTTTTATCTCTCTAATAAAATTTGCAAGCTGCATTGTTGTCTCAAATTTTTTTTTCTCTCGTTGTGTGCATATTGCTTTTGCAATTTTTTTTGATTCCTTTTCCTCTCCAAGTTCTTTAAATACTTTTGCTAAGTTTTTTTCTGAATAAAAGTTAATAATGTCAAAGCATGTTTTAGATGTTGAATCACCAAATCTCATATCTAGTGGTCCATCTTTTTGAAAACTAAAACCCCTTTCTGGCTGATCAATTTGAGGTGATGAAACACCGCAATCAATAATTGCACCATCTAATGACGAGTTTGAAAAGAAACTGGAAACCTCAGAAAAATTCGCTCTAATAAAATTGAAGTTAGAGTTCTTAATTTCAGAAGCTGATTTTTCTGATTCGTGATCTAAATCAAAAGATGTGAGTTTTCCAGTTGATAGCAAAGAAAGAATTTTTTTGGAATGACCACCTCTTCCAAAGGTGCAATCAACATAATTTCCTGTCTCCTTTACTGATAGTGCCTTAATTGATTCATTTAAAAGTACAGGAAAATGTTTAATTTTTAGCTCCTTTCAAAAATCTTTTTACATCAATTTTTGACATGCCATCGATATTTACAAATTCGCCAGTTTCCTCATCTAGCTTGCCAATGTTATCAATTGCTATATGAACTTTTTGATCTATGTAACTCCCTCTTCTTCTTCGTAATCCTGTGGCAATAAACATAACTGAAATATTTTCACCCATTGTTTCATCCGTTGAAAACCCATTAATAAATTGAGCATTTCCTTCAGCGAGATTTTTTGCAGCACTTCTTCCCTCCTCAAATTCATTAAAGGAGAAGTCATTATTTCCTCTCATAAAAAATATAACCCCTTTTGCATTACGAATATCTCTTTGATTAAAAAAAGGGTTTGTTAATGCTTTTTCAATTGCATTTTTTGTTCTATTTTGTCCGCAGGATGAGCCAAGACCAACTATGGCATAACCATTCCCTTTTATTACAGACTTTAGATCAGAAAAATCTATATTCTTTTTATTTGGATGAAGAAGCATATTGCTGATTTCTTCGATAATATTTTTTATTTCATCATTTAATAATTTATATGCTGCCGCCGTATTTCCTATTTTTTCTCTACTCAACTCATAAATTTTTTGATTTGGAATTTCAATTAAACAATCCACATAGTTGATTAACGAATCAATGCCTTGTTGAGCTTGATCTGATTTTCTATCCCCTTCACTTTCAAAAGGAGTAGTAACTAGTGCAATAGTCAAAATATCCAATTCTTTTGCAATTCTTGCTATTACTGGCGTTGCTCCTGTACCTGTTCCTCCCCCCATTCCGGCTACGAGAAATAAAACCTCAGGCTTTTCATCAAAAACTTTTGTAATTAAATCTTTTGAATCTTGGGCAATTTTATTTGCAAATTCAGGATTATTTCCAGCCCCATGCCCATTGCCTATTTTAATTTTTTTTGATTTATGAATAATATTTTGTTCTTGGCTGTCAGTATTTATTGAAACAAGCTCGATTCCGTTGGCTCCTGAGTCAGCAATATTGCTAATAATATTTCCCCCACACCCTCCAACACCTAAAGCCATTATTTTTGCTTTATCAAAGTCTTCATCGAGAATCTTCCAAGTAGACATAATGAAATTTTAATCGAGAGAATTGAGTTGGTCTA
>Ga0160422_10001300_pt1 | contig 15665 bp, 16 predicted proteins | sample Fk160mmetaG_FD_108192 | JGI IMG/M metagenome (GOLD analysis project Ga0160422, IMG submission 108192) | Marine microbial communities from the Central Pacific Ocean - Fk160115 60m metaG | ecosystem: Environmental > Aquatic > Marine > Oceanic > Photic zone | place: The Central Pacific Ocean... | reverse complement strand
ATTATGTTTAATAATGATGGAAAGAGAACAAGTTTTGATATAATATCTAATGAACTTATGCCTGATCAAGAAATGGAAAAAAGTCAAAGAATTGCAATACTAAGAAGGATAGTTAATAAGTTAAAACCTAAATATAGAGATTTAGTTAAGTTACGCTACTTTAAAGAAAAAACTTACGAAGAAATTTCTGAAGATTTGGATATACCAATTGGAACTGTAAAAGCTCAATTATATAGAAGTAGAGAGCAGCTATTTAAGATCTTATCAGGCTCTAAAGAAGCTTTATAATGCAAATTATCAAAAAGTATTTTAAAGATTTAACAGAGTTGCAATACATTCAAATTGCAAAACTTCCAATTCTTTATAAATTTTGGAATGAAAAAATTAATGTAATTTCTAGAAAAGATATTAAGGATATTGAAACTCACCATATTCTTCATTCTTTGTCAATTGGAAAAATTATTAATTTTAAAGATAAGACTAAAATTCTTGATATAGGTACTGGAGGCGGCTTTCCAGGTATTCCCCTTGCAATATTATACCCAAAATGCAATTTTGTTTTAGTAGATAGCATTGGGAAAAAGATAAAAGTAGTAAACAACATAATAGAGGAAATAGGTGTAAAAAACTGTATAGCACTAAATTTAAGAGCAGAAAATTTGGATCAAAAATTTGACTTTATTGTTAGTAGAGCAGTAACAAATATGTCAAAATTTAAAAGTTATGCTTCAGGAAAAATTAACACAAAACAAAAAAATAAAATAAAAAACGGTATACTATATTTAATGGGTGGAGATTTAGACAAAGAACTTTCTAAAATTGAATACAAAACATACAATATATCAGATTATTTTGATGAAAGTTTTTTCAAAACAAAAAAAATAATACACGTAAAACATTAAATCTTTTCGCAGAAATATATTATTTCATCTTTTTGTAAAGCATATTTTTTAATCATATCACTTTCTAAAGTGTTAATAAAATCACTTTCTGTTACTTTAAAGCCAGCAGAACGTAATCTATCACCATAATCTAAACCAAAAAGTCTTAAATGATCCTTCTGCCAATACAATCGTTCACGTTCTTTAGGGTCAACGATGCTTTTATCTTCAATAGTTATATCACTATTTTTATCAATTGGGACTTGAAAAATACCCCACCCTCCAGGTTTCATTACCCTATAAAATTCAGTCATAACTTTGTGAGAATCCTCTACATGTTCTAAAACATGATTACATATAACAACATCAAAACTATTATTTTCAAAGGGAATATCATGCACATCAAATTTTACATCTGCCCAAGGAGAAATTAAGTCACCAGTAATATAATCTAAGTTTTTCATTGATTTAAATATATTAATAAAGCAGTACTCTGGAGCAATATGTAAAAACTTAAGTTGATCACTAAAAAATTTAGTTTTATTCTTAAGAAATAACCACATTAGCCTATGACGCTCTAAACTCATACTGTCAGGAGCCAAAACATTATCTCTAGATTTTATTCTGCCATAGGGAAGAAGCTTTCTGTATGTAATTCCAGTAATAGGATCTTCAAAATTATCCCCTCTCATAAATAAGGATATTATTTTTAAAAAAAAATGACTAACATGTTGAAGATAATGTCTAGGGATTATTCTGGTTGCAATCGAAATCAATAATTTCATAAATATGATATCTATTTTAATTATTAATCATTTAAATTTTTTAAAACCTATTCTTTTTAAAAACTTTTTTTCAAATTTCCAAAAAAACTTAAATTGTCCAAAAATTGTACCTATTATCAAAATAAGAATTTGATAAATTGGAAAAATAATCAAAATTTTTAGAGGCCAAAATAACCAAATTGACAAAATCTCCTTATCGATAGATAGAGCTTTTAATATAGGAGCAGAAACATAAAGAGACAATGACCCGGTAATAGCAAATACAATTAAAATTATAACTAGCTGATAATTAGAGCTAATATTCCATTTCTCTTTGAATCTTTTCATTTTGCAAATTTATGCATTAATCAATCTTTTTCAATTGATATAAAGAAAAAAATGATACAGCTCCAACAATTATTCCCATCATAGTAAATGTTATAGTCAATGAAAAATTTATTTCCGAAATGTAAGCTAGTATTGGAGCAAGTATCGCAAATGTTAATCTTATAAACATACTTCTAATAGACAATACAGTTGCTCTTTTATTTGATTCAATATTAATATTTATTTCATTTCTCAAAATAGGGGTTACTATTCCTCTAATTAAATAAATAAGAAAAATAAAAACCAAACCTAAGTAGGTTATATTTAATCCAAGCATTATAAATGATATCGACATTATGAGAGAAATAAATATTAATAAATTATAACTTTTCATTTTATCATAAATTTTATATGCATTATATGATGTTATACCGGCTGTAAAATTAAGAATTGCCCATAATATTCCATAATAACCAAGATAAAAATGAATTTCAATTAAAAATGGCTGCACAAACCAAGCCATTGATAATGTTGCAAATCCCATTATTGAGGAATACAATATTAAATATCTAATTTTTTTATTTTTAATAATAGCAAACTTCATAATATCAAGCATACTTTTAATTGATTTTTCAACACGATTTTTTTTATTAATACTTGGTTCAACCAAAGTCAAAGAAATAGGAATGCCAAAAAACAAAACAGCTGTTTGGATATAAATAGGTAATGATAAAGATGTAAGTGCTAAATATCCTCCTAATATTGCTGCAATAGATTCTGAAAAATTGCCTATTGCATAATTTTTTCCTTCTATTTTGGTATATTTTTCATTTGTTTTTAATTCCAATAATGTATCATAAATTAATGATGAGTCACTTCCTGATATTAGGCTACCACCAATTCCAACTAAAATCTGAGCCACTGCAAAATAATAAAAACCACTAAAAAAAGAAAAAATAAGATACCCAATAAAAGAAAAAATTGTACTCAAAAAAATAACATTTTTTCTTTCAAATACATCAGCTATAAAGCCAGAAGGTATTTCAAATAATACTATAACTATAGAATAAATTGCTTGTAATATCATCACTTGAGTTAATGTCAAATCATGATCTTGGAAAAAAAGAACAATAATTGGCATAGCAACCATAAACCATTGAATAGCTTTCAAATAATACATTTTAATTATATTATTTTCTACATTCATTAGTTTCGAGGATGAAATTCTATTATATTACTTCTTAAATAATCGCTGTCAAGATGTGTGTAAATTTCTGTAGTTGTTATGCTTTCATGTCCAAGCATTTCTTGTACTGCTCTTAAATTGGCTCCTCCTTCAATCAAATGTGTTGCAAAACTGTGTCTAAATGTATGTGGACTAATTTTTTTACTTAGTCCAATTTTTTTTTTTAATTTTTGAATAATTAAAAAAATCATTACTCTTGAAAGTTTAGTACCTCTATTATTAATAAAAACATAATCCTCATTTCCATGTTCAATTGATTGATGATTACGAATTTCGTTAATGTATATATCTAAATACCTTAATGCTTTTGTTCCAATAGGAGCTAGACGCTCTTTATTACCCTTGCCTATTACTTTAATATAAGAATTCTTAAAATTAATATTTGATAATTTTAAATTAATTAGTTCGCTAACTCTTAAACCACAACTATATAACATTTCTATAATTGCTCTATTACGTTCCCCATGTTTTGATGATAGATCTATTGCAGAAATAAGTTTATCTATTTCAGTTAAAGAAAGGGTGTCTGGAAGTTTTAGACCGATTTTAGGGCTTTCGATAAGTTCAATCGGATTAACATCTATATGATCTTCTATAGCCAAAAACTTATAAAAGGATTTTATAGATGAAATTATTCTTGCTTGACTTCTAGCAGAAATACCATCTTTCTTTATTTGATTTATAAACTCAACAATATTATCTTTTGTAACATTTGTTTCACAAATATTTTTGCTTTCTGTGAATGATCTTAGTTTAGTAACATCTCTAATGTAAGCTAATATTGAATTCTCAGATAATGAGCGCTCTACTTTTAAATAATATTTAAAATCATCAATTGAACTTTTCCAACTCATTTATTTATTTTTGTCTTGATTATGAAAGTTATAATAATAAACGGTCCAAATTTAAATTTATTAGGCAAAAGAGAAACATCAATTTACGGTAAAGTTTCTTTTAACTCATATTTTAAAAGTCTTAAAAATGAATTTAAATCTTTAAATCTTACTTATTATCAAAGTAATATTGAGGGAGAAATTATAAATAAGCTACACGAAATAGGTTTCTCATATGACAAAATTTTACTAAATGCTGGAGGATATACACATACATCTGTTTCTATCTCCGATGCAATTGCTGCTATTAAAACTCCTGTTATTGAAATTCATATAAGTAATATCTATAGGAGAGAAGATTTTAGACAAAAATCATTACTTTCATCAAATTGTGAAGCAATAATATGTGGACTTGGATTAGATTCCTATAAAGCAGCATTATCAACATTATTGTAATCTTGCAGCATCCATTACTTTATATTAGTAGATGTTGTACAAAAAAAAATATACTCAATCTTTTTTATTGTTTAAGTATATTTTTCCAAATCAGAAAATTTATTATTCTTTTTAATTTTGTTTAAAAACAATATCGAACTATTGATTCTGCCTGTAAGGTTAGATTTTTGTTTAATTTTTGATCTTTTTCTTATTAACTTATTAATGTTTAGGTAAAATATAAAGTGTGCTTTAATAATTGATAAAAAATGTAATAAACCATTTCTTTGAAAAAGAAAAGTAAATGCAGCTATTCCATCTAAAATTAATCTTGTAGGTATTATAAACAAAAGTTGATTAAGCTTAAGATTCTTGAATAACATATATAAATTGTTTCTAAAATTTAAGTATGTTTTTTGGGGTGAACTTTTCTCCAGTGTAGCACCTCCGATATGTAAAACTTTTGATTTAGGTTCTACCATTATTTTGTATGATTTGTTCTTAAGTCTCCAACAGAGATCAATTTCTTCTTGATGAGCAAAAAAATCATTATCAAAACCGCCAACTTCCCAAAAACTTGAAGATCTAACTAGTAGGCAAGCTCCTGTTGCCCAAAATATTTCAATGCTATCGTCATATTGAGATGAATCTATTTCTAAATTATTAAAAATCCTTCCTCTACAAAATGGATATCCAAAAATATCAATAAAACCACCGGAAGCACCAGCATATTCAAAATATTTAGAGTCCTTATAGCTAAGGATTTTAGGCTGGCACGCCGCAATTTGTGTGTTACTATCCATCAAATCAATTAAAGGTCTTAACCAATCTTTAGTTACTTCAATATCAGAATTAATTAAAATATAATAATCAGCTTTTATTTTTTGTAAAGCTATATTATAACCTTCAGCATATCCTAAATTAGACTTATTTATAATAGTATCAATATTAGAATAATGAGTATTTAAAAATTCTATTGAGTTATCTGTTGAGTTATTATCTACAACAAAAATATTTGATTCGTCACTAAATTTAATTAGTTTAGGTAAAAAACGTTCCAAAAGTTCTTTTCCATTCCAGTTTAATATAACAATTGCAATTTTCATCTTTTGTGTTTCCATCTTTTATGTGTCCATAACCAATATTGGGGAGATATTATTATATCCTTTTCTAAATTGTTTATATATAAATCTGTAATCTTTCCAAATTCAAAATCATTTGGCTTTTCTGTTATTAATGTGAATTTAACTTTATAGAATCCTCTTTTTATCTTACTAACTGAAACGTAAAATACAGGTAAGTTATATTCTCTGGAATACTTTTCAGCACCAGTAAATACAATCGTCTCTTGATTTAAAAAATTTAACCAATAAGATTTCTTATTTTTAGCTGGTGTTTGATCAGATGCAAACAAGAAAGCCTTTGCAAGATCTAAATTACTGAACATACTTTTTGTTTTTTTCATAGAGACTAAATTTAAACCAAATCTTGTTCTTGAATTATATATTTTATTATTCAAGAAAATATTTTTAAGTGGTTTGTAAATACCATAACACTTATATTTTAAAGACAATGCAAATGCTTGAGCGCACATTTCCCAATTATTATAATGTCCTCCAATTAAAATTACACTTTGATTCTTTGCAGCATATTTGTCTAATATTTCAGGATTTTCAATTATTAATCTTTTTGAAAGTTGTTTATCTGAAATGGTAAATCCTTTTATGATTTCTAAAACCAAATCAGAAAAATGTCGATAAAAACTTTTTGTTATTTTTTTAATTTCTTCCTTGCTTTTTTTTGGAAATGCGTTTTGAAGATTATTAACAACAATATTTTTTCTGTAAGTAATTAAATAATAAATAATAACATAAATTAAGTCAGAAATTATGTAGATTATTGAAAAGGGAAGAAGCGATATTGGAATTATCAAAAAATAATAGAATATTTTAGTAATCATAAACTAAGATTCTATCTTGGATTAATGTAATTATTATTAAAATCATCGCCAAATGTAGGTGAATTACTTTGTTCAATCTTATCCCACCATTCTGAATTAGTTACTTCTCCAAAAACATTAGAATATTCAAGTCTATATTCATTTGTGGCAAAATCAGTATTAACAAAGACAAATTTTCTATCGCTTTGATTTTTGAGTTTATAATAATGCCATATTTGATATGGATAAGAAGAAGATGCATTTTCAACAGAATGAATAGTATTTGGTGGTCCGTATTGTAAATAAACTCTACCTCTGTCTGTAAGATATCCAGGTATTTTAAAGTTGGTGAAATCTTTGTTAACACTTTTCACTTCTTGATAATACTTAAGCCATGCATCTTCTGGATTTAAAGGATTTCTACTTTTCCAAAAATTTAAAAAAAACTTTTGCATTAAACTAATGTTTTTATCTTTAAGTTGATTCTGAGCAAATATATTTTCATTAGGAGAGCATATAGGGTATAAATAATCTATATAAAGAGATAATACATCTTTTTCAGTGATATTTTCAACAAATGTACCACCAACTGATATTATATCTATGTCCTTGTTTGAATAAGATGAAATAGAATTACTTCTTTGAAAAAAAGTTTTTTTAAAATCAATTAAATTATTTTTTTCGTCAATTAGTTCACAAACAAGGCTATAGTTTCCTGTCGGCAACTTATCAATATCAAATGAGAATATAAAATTTGAAGATAAGTCTTGGTCTATTATTTTTCTTTTTACCTTATCATAATTAAAAAGAGATTTTTTTGATGAGAAAGATTCAATATAGGTTCTGAGTAAATATTTATCATTTATAAAGTTTTCAGTATTGTAAACTTCAAAGTAAAAAGATAAACTATTAATATTTTGAGGAAAATAGTTAGAAACAAATGGAGTAAACTTATTTATATCTTCTCTGACTAATGTCTCGTTTAATGTTATTAACTTTATATCAGATAAATAAATTTTATCCTTAAATTTATAATTAATTTTTTTGCTGTCAAAATACTTGATGGTATCGCCTGTATTATTTCTGTCAAATACAGAGATTAAAAAATTATACTCTCCATTAGGAAGATAAAACTTTTGAGTATCAAAAAAGAATATATTATTATACTCAGATTTAGAAAATGAAGGGCTTTTACAAACGTAATGATCATAATAATATGTTGAATCTTGCTGTTTAATCTCTGTTGTTATATCAATTTCAGAATAATAAAAGTTTGATTCCTTAATTAATTTCAATGTATTTACATCAAAAGCAATATTTAGTTCTATGTATGATAAATCTAATTCTTCATCCCAAAATGAATTAAAAGAAGGGTAGTATTGAATCTGCTGAGCAGTAATACAGTTAGTTAAAAAGAAAAAAAATAGAAATGTAAATAATCTGTTCATAATTTTTGCTAAATTAAAAAATCTTAATACCAATTACCTTTTTTTTGATAAAGAAATATTTTGTGTTTAGATAGTAATTTCTATTTTTGCATTCCCAAGGAGAGATGGCAGAGTGGTCGAATGCGGTGGTCTTGAAAACCATTGTGCAGCAATGTACCGGGGGTTCGAATCCCTCTCTCTCCGCACAAATCCTAACTTTAAGTTAGGATTTTTTATTTTTGTTGACGTGCGAAAAATACATCAAAACATAAATATTGCAAATACTCTTGAAGGTGAATTTTATAATTCTTATGATATTTTTTTAGAATCAATAGAAAAAGTATTTGCTAATAACTGGGTTTTAATAACTGACATCAATAGTATTAGTAATCAAAAAAATGCATTTCCTTTTATGTATATGGATAAATTATTACCAGAACCATTACTACTTTTAAAAAATAAGGATTTAAAATGTTTTTCTAATGTTTGTACACATAGGGGTAATATTTTAATAGATAAGCCTTGTTTTATTAAAAAAAATATAACCTGTAATTATCATGGTAAACAATTTGATACTGACGGAAAGTTTAAATATATGCCAAAATGTGAAGGAATGATAAATTTTCCATCTGCAGAGGATAATTTAAAACAAATACCAGTTGAAAAATGGAGACAATTTATTTTCACATCACTTAATCCAAAAATAAAATTTGAACAATTAATACAAGAGATGGATAATAGAATAGGTTGGATGCCTATTGAAGATTTTAAATACAGAGAAGATCTATCAAAAAAATATTTAGTAAATGCAAATTGGGCTTTATATTGTGATAATTATCTTGAGGGCTTTCACATTCCTTTTGTACACGAGGGATTAAATTCAGTTTTAGATTTTAATAATTATGATGTTGAAATATTTAAGTATAGTAATTTGCAAATTGGCATAGCTAGTGACAATGATATATGCTTTGATATACCCAAAGAATCGATTGATTATGGTAAAAAAATTGCAGCTTATTACTTTTGGGTTTTTCCAAATATGATGTTTAATTTTTACCCATGGGGATTATCACTCAATTTAGTTAATCCAGTATCAATTAATAAAACTGAAGTTGTATTTAAATCATATGTTTGGGATGAATCAAAACTTAATGTTGGAGCAGGAGCTGACTTAGATAAAGTTGAATTAGAAGATGAAGAGATAGTTGAAAGAGTTCAGATTGGAACAAGATCAAGATTTTATAAGCATGGAAGATTTTCCCCGACCATGGAAAAAGGGGTTCACCATTTTCATACTTTAATTAGCAATGCAATGAATTTAAAGTAGAAATTAACCACATGAAAAAGCATGCTTTAGTTTTAGGAAGTACAGGAGCCACAGGAAGAGAAATTGTAGACTTATTAATAAAAAATCCAAACTTTTCAAAAATCACTGTTTTTGTAAGAAAAAAAACTAGCAAAAAAGACGATAAGATCACTGAACATGTAATTGATTTCAATAATTTGGAAGTATATAAAGAATTAATTAACGGTGATATTCTTTATTCATGCTTAGGTACAACTAAATTAGATGCAGGCAGCAAAAAAAAACAATTTTTAGTTGACTATACTTATCAGTACGAATTTGCTAAAATTGCAGCAATGAATGGTGTCGAAAATTATTCTTTAGTTTCATCAATTGGAGCAAATAAAAACTCATTTTTATTTTATCCCAAAATTAAGGGGATGCTAGAAGAAGAAATAAAAAGTTTAAATTTTAAAAATATTCAAATTTATCAACCCCCATCATTAATCAGACAAGTTGATTTAGCTAGAAAAGGAGAGAGGCTAACAATTGGAATATTAAATTTTTTAAACAAATTTGGATTATTAACATCACTAAAGCCATTACAAGTAAGAGATTTAGCTAAAAAAATGATTAATGAATCATTTAAACGCAAAGAAATTAAGATTCAAATATTTAAAAGTAGGGATTTAGTTTAATTTAGTTTTTTTTACTTCTACATTTTTTACTACAGTATTTTACATATTCCCAATCTCTTTCCCATTTCTTTCTCCAACTAAAAGGACGTTTACAGATTATACATATCTTTTGTGGTAGATTTTGTTTCTTCATCAAAATATTAAATAGATTTAAAATTTCTTGTATGCTTTTTTATTAATCTCAAATTTTCCTTCTTAACAATATCATCAGATCTATGACTCCATATTTTTTTTCTAGCGAGCTTACTGGCATTAATTATATCAATACTTGGGACATTAAATTTTTCATTTATTTGATAAAAACTCCTATCCAAGTCAGTCATTAACCAAGGCTCATGTACAAACTCAGATGGAATATTTACAAGTTCATCAACCCATTTTTTGATGAAAACACCATCAGGATCATGATCCTTTGATTGTTTTATTGGATTATAAATTCTAATTGAATTTATACCTGTTACGCCTGCTTGCATTTGAAATTGTGTATAATGAATTCCTGGCTCATAATCTAAAAAAAGTTTAGCTAGATAATATACTCCATTTTTCCAATTACAATCAAAATGATGACAAAATATTGAAACTAACATAGCTCGCATTCTAAAATTTAACCAACCTGTTTTTTGAAGACATCTAATGCACGCATCAACTATAGGTATACCAGTTGTTCCATTTTTCCAACTATTAATTAATTTAATATTATTAGAAAATTGTAGTTTTTCATAACCTCTATTAACACATTTATTTTCGTATTCACATTCCATTTCAAATTTTTGTATAAAATGACATCTCCATTTTAGTCTTATTAAGGATGCATTAAAACTCCTTTTAAACAGATTATAGTTTTTAGATTTTTTTATTGTTATGTATGCTTGTTTTACGCTTAAATTACCCCATGACAAATAGGGTGACAATCTTGAACAAGAAACTCTACTTTCATTTGGTTTTGATATATATTTAGTATAGTGTTGACCACGTTTATTAACAAAAGATCTTAAATAAGTGTGAGCAAATTTTTCTCCAGCAGGTTGATATAATGTAGGCCAATTGGTCAGTTTATTTTTTAATCTAATATCCAATTGAAATGGATTGTCTTTTAGTTTTATTGTAGAATTAGAAAACTTATTAAAAATAATAGGTGCTGAAACATGACTATACCACATTTTATCCCATTTCTCTCTCGTTTTTAATCCTCTTATAATACCATCACGTTGATATTCAACCCATTTAATATTGTTTTTAGAACAGAATAAACTAACTTTTTTATCTATTTCCCAAAAACTATTTACATCTGTTTCCTGGTATGAAAATATTTTTGAAATAGAGTAGAGTTTGTTTAAATAACTAAAAACTTTTACTGAGTCATGATGAAAAATATTAATTTTTCTTGAAAATTTATTTAGAGTATTATTAATATCATTAATTGAATGATATATAAATTGTAGATGTCTTAATGAACAACTTTGATGTGCTATTTTTTTTGGGTCATAAATATATATGCATAAATAATCTATATCTTCTTTTTCTGCATGAAATAAAGGTAAATGGTCTTGAGTTCTAAAATCTCTTTTAAACCATACAATATTCAATTTATTTTTGTCACTCTCTTTATGCATAACTAATTATTAAATAAGTTATGCAAAAATAAATAAATAACTTTAACTATTAATAAAAATAACGCAACTTTGTTGCATTTGATTACTATCTTTGTAAAAAAAAATAATTTAGTGATCAAATTAAAAAACATTCAAAAAAAATTTAAAAATAAGATAGCCCTAAGAAATCTTAATCTTGAAATAAAAAGTGGTGAAATATATGGTCTTTTAGGTGCAAATGGTGCAGGAAAATCAACTACAATTAATTTATTACTTGGTTTTATTAAATCTGATAAAGGATCAATTTGCATGAAAGATCCAATTAATAATTTAGAGATAAAAAGAGATAAAATAGGATACATTCCTGAGAATGTCAACTTATATCCATACTTAAGTGGGATAGAAAATTTAGATTATTTTTCAAGAATTGCTAATTTATACTTCACTAAAAATAAACTCGAAGATATTTTACTAAGTTGTGGATTACAAAAAGATTCTATGCATAAGTTAATATCTGGATATTCTAAAGGAATGAGACAAAAAGTTGGTATTGCAATTGCTTATGCCAAAAAAGCAAAAATTTATCTCTTAGACGAACCAGCTAGTGGATTAGATCCTTATTCAAGTAATGAGTTATCAATACTTCTTAAAAAACTTAAAAATCAAGGCTCAACTATTTTAATGGCTTCTCATGATATTTTTCGTGTTAGAGAGACATGTGATAAAATAGGTATCTTAAAGTCCGGTGAATTAGTTAAAGAAATGTATTCAAAAGACGTAACTTCAAAGCAACTTGAAGAGATATATCTTGATTTTATGAAAAATTAGAAATATGCTAACAATTTTTAAAAATGAGTGGAAAGCCTTTTTAAGAAATAAGATATTTTTATTCTTCTCTCTGTTTTTTGTTTTATTATTAATTATCACAACTTATTTTGGGATTCTTCAAAACAACCAACAAATAATAAATCAGAAATCTGCACAAGATCATATAAGAAAGCAATGGGATGAAATGGGTCCATATAATGCTCACAGTGCTGCGCACTTTGGAACATATGCATTTAAGCCAAATTCGATTTTAAGTAATTTAGATGAAGGAGTAAATGCCGTTACTGGAGTAGTACTTAGACTTGAAGGACACAAACAAAATGACGCTGCCTTTTCTGAATCTTCTCAATCACTCTTTGTTTCACAATTTGGTAAATTTAAAATATCACTTTTATTTCAGTTTATAATTCCTTTATTTTTAATTTTTTTCTCATACAATATATATACTTCCGAAATTACATCTGGAAGATTAAAATTATTAATTGTTCAAGGAAATAGCTTTAGAAAAATAATATTTTCAAAGATTTTGACAATACTCAGTCTAGCTGGTATTCTTCTTTTAATTTCTATATTATTTCAATTACTATTAAATTTTAATCAAATAGGAGTGGAGGAAATTTTAAGATTATCTATTTTCTTTTTAGCATATATTCTGTATTATTTTATAATAATATCTTTTACTGTTTTAATTTCATTACTCTTAAAAAGTAATACTTCTGCTTTATCGCTAACACTAATTTGTTGGTTTCTATGGACAATTTTTTTTCCAAAAACTATTGGTTCATTTACTGAAAACTTAACTCCACAATCATCAAGGTTTTTATTGCAAAGCAATATGGATGAAGATAGAGAAAAAGGAATAGATGGACATAATCCTGAAGATATGAGAATAAAAGATTTAGAAGCTAAAGTTTTAAGAGAATACAATGTAGATAGTCTATCTCAATTGCCAATAAATTTTTCTGGAATATTATTACAAGCAGATGAAGATTATGGTAATAAAGTATGGGACAAACATTATGGACTTTTATATTCTAACCTTTTAAAACAAAAAAAACATTATCAGATTAGTGGTTTAATCAATCCATTTGCTTCGCTTCAAAATTTAAGTATGGCTTCTTCAGGCACAGATTTAATACACCACTTAGACTTCCTCAGTAAAGCTGAGCTTTACAGAAGAAAATTCATTAAAACTCTTAATGATGAATATACTTACGGAAATTTTAAAATAGATGGTGGTAATTTATCAAGTAGAGATTTTTTCAAATCTATTAATGACTTTAATTATAATGGATTATCAATTCATAAAATTATTGTTCAATATACCTTAGATATTTTATTTCTTATTTCATGGACTGTTATTTTATTATTGTTAATTAATGTAAAAACAAAAAAATATTTAATTAATGAATCTTAATATTTTTACATACGAGTTAAAGCATTTTTATAGAAATAAAGCTAAATTATATTCCTACATAGTTTTTATGTTTTTAAGTTTATATGCATTAGTAAATGTATATAACATAAAAGAGAAACAACAAGACACTATAAATGAAATATGTCATAAAAAAGAGCAAGAAAGATTAAAAGTTATTAAATGGTATGAAAATAATCAAATTGGACCTGATGATAAATCATGGGTGAACATCAATGATCCATTTTGGGCAATATTATATAATCCTACATATGTTATTAAAAACCCCTCAAAATTATATCCTATGGGAATTGGTCAATCTGAGCAATATGGTTTTTATAAACAAACTAAGAGATGGAGTTCAACCTATGATACTGATATGGCAGAAGAAATATCAAATTACGAACGTTTAATTAACGGTAGTGTAGACTTTTCATTTTTAATAATTTTTTTACTGCCTGTTTTATACATAATATTGACTTACAACATAAATACTTTAGAAAGGGACTTAGATTTCCACAAATTAATTTCTATACAATGTATCAAGTTAAAGAAATGGGTTATTTCAAGACTATTATTTTACTTAATTTTAATCTTAGTATCAATTAGTAGCTTAATAATTATTGTTGGCTTAGCAAGCGGAGGATTTGAAGTTATAGTTCAAATTTTAAAATTAATTTTTTTATCAAATATTTATATTTTTTCTTTTGCTATCATATACTATTTTATAAATATCAAAAGTAAAAACTCAAGCTCTTCATCATTTAAAATGATAAGTATATGGATGATTTTTTGTGTTATAATTCCTGGATCAGTACATCAATATGCTAACTACAAATATCCTGCTAATTTTATGACAGATTTTCTTGATACAAACAGAAAAGAAACATACGAAATATTTGAATTAGATAATATTGATTTACATAATTTACTGATAGAACTTTATCCTAGTTTAGAAAATTTAGATAATTTTGAGAATCAAAAATTGAAAGACCAAGCGATCAGAAGAAGTATAAGTGCTATTGTAAATCAAATGAATATACATGCAGCTAACGAAATTGAAATCCAAAATGAAAATAAAAATAAACTGATAAAATCTAGCTATGTATACAATCCAGTATCATTTGTTCAAAACTTATGGAATAGTTATACAGAAACTGATTACTACGCATATAAAAATTATAGATTTCAAGTTCAAGAATCTATCACTGCAAGAAATGAATTAATGCTAAAAGAAATTTGGAACAATAAAGTATCAGACAAAAAAACTTATTTGAAATATATACAAACACTGAAATTAGAAAATTAACATGAAAAAAATTTTTACAACACTAATTATTTGTAGCTTTATTTTTGCTTGTAGCTCAAACGAAAAAAATACAGATTCTAATCAAAAAAATGGATTTAACTACAGTAAAAAAAATAGCTATTTTAAAGATAAAAAAAGTAAAAACAAAAATAATGATCACCACGAAGGATGTACTGCTCCTTGTTGTGCAGAAGAATAAATTTTAAAATAAAATAACCCACTATTTAAAGCGGGTTATCTTTGAGTGATCGAGACAGGATTCGAACCTGTGACCGTCTGCTTAGAAGGCAGATGCTCTATCCAGCTGAGCTACTCGACCATTATAGGCGTGCAAACTTATAAATTTTTAATTTTTAATAAAAAAAATACTATAAATTATTTATTTAAGTGTGCCATCTTTATTGCAGTAACAGCAGCCTCAACTCCTTTGTTTCCGTATTTTCCGCCAGATCGATTTATAGCTTGCTGCATATTATCATCAGTCAACACTCCAAAAATGACTGGTATATCTAAATTAATATTTAAATCCATAATTCCATTAGAGACAGATTGGCAAACAAAATCGAAATGTTTTGTTTCACCCTTTATTATACTTCCTAAACAAATTATTGCACTTGGTTTTGATCTTGCAGCAATTTTTGCTCCATAGACTAATTCAAAGCTACCAGGGACATCTATTTTATTAAT
>Ga0160422_10001297_pt1 | contig 15704 bp, 10 predicted proteins | sample Fk160mmetaG_FD_108192 | JGI IMG/M metagenome (GOLD analysis project Ga0160422, IMG submission 108192) | Marine microbial communities from the Central Pacific Ocean - Fk160115 60m metaG | ecosystem: Environmental > Aquatic > Marine > Oceanic > Photic zone | place: The Central Pacific Ocean... | reverse complement strand
CACGGAAACCTTGTATTGGGATCTCTCACCTCCGTGAATGGTGGAGACTGAGATGTGGCAAACATACCCATCCCAGCCATTCCTAGAATGGTGATAGCTGAGAAGACCCTTTTGCAATACGATAGCATCGGCTCCGCCTCTGATAACAGAATCAACCACAAATTCGGTATCCGTAAGTCCTTCGACGGGAAAGCTGGAAGCCCCGTGATCCATTGGTATCCAGACGCCCCTCCCACCCGGAAGGATTCTCTCAAGCCTCTCTTCCAGCGTATTCGCCATGATTGCTCGCCGACGCTTCACCTCTTGAATGGTGGCTTGGGGCCATATAGCCGTTAAACAGAACTATCGGGCCTAAATATCGAAGTCGACAATGACAGGTGCATGATCTGAAACAACCATTCCACCTTCCCTCATGACTTCAGCTGATTTCATCATAGACCTCGCTACATCATTCGCAAGGACATAATCAATTCTCCAACCCCTGTCTCTCTCCCTCGCTCTTCTGAAATTTGACCACCACGTGTAAGGCCCTTTTTGTGACCCTATGTGGATTCTAAGCAAGTCATGCCATCCTCTATCCAGAAGTCTTGTGAACCACTCCCTCTCATGCTCAAGGAATCCGGATGACCTCTTATTCCCTTTTGGATCCCATATGTCATCCTCGGTATGGGCAATATTCAGATCTCCACAAAGAATTGCTGGCTCTTCCGAACCCACGAACATTTCTGCCCACTCCATCAAATCCTCGATCCATTGATCCTTGTAAGCTTGCCTTTGATCTCTTGAACTGCCATTTGGGAGATAGATGTTCACACAATGCATTCCATTGTGCTTTGTATGCAAAACCCTTCCCTCGGGGTCCCTTGTCTCATCTAAGTCAGTGTCGATTCCCCTGCCAATCTCTTCCATGCCGACCCTCGAACAGGACATCACGCCCGAATACCCCTTCCTCTGCGCAGGATGCCAAATGACATCGTACCCCTCTGGCTCCTTCCAATCCTTCGGCATTTGTTCTGGAAGGGCCCTAACCTCCTGGAATAGCATCACATCGGCATCTATCCTATCTATGAAATCGTAGAGTCCTTTTCTATGTGCGGCCCTGATTCCATTCAAGTTCCAAGTAACTACTCGCATGTATCGCCGTTATTGGGACAGGTCTTTGACTTTCTCGACGAGATCCATGTTTCTGAGCCTTACGATTCCAACTGGTACCATTGCCACAGAAATCACCAATACCACTGAAATGAGCTGTAAAGCGACGTTCGGGACTAGGACCACTGGGAAGTAAAATTGCCATGTTGAAAATTCGGCCGCCAGACCTAAAGCGCCACCGAAGGCGAAGATAACACCAAACAGGCCCCCAATCAAACCAATAATGGTACTTTCGAAGAGAAGCATTACAGAAAGGCTGTTAGTCGATGCCCCTAACACCCTCAAAGTAGCCAATTCGAAATCCCTCTCAGCGAGATTCATGACCATAGTATTGAACATGACAGCTAGAGTGAATATGAATCCCAATACCATTATTGTACCCAGAACTTGGGTTTGTTGATCAAGCAGAGACTCTATTCCCCTAAGAAGCGATTCCCTCTCTTGAATTCCACTGGATAATTTCCCAAGCTCCTCATCAACGGAAACCCCCTCTGGGAACTCAAGGTAGACTGCTGTAGCGTTGAATCCAATTATCCCTGCTAAGTCTGTCTGATGGAAGAACATAGTTCTAGAAATCTCCCCTCTCACAGATCCTACAATATCAACTTCCAATTCGTTACCAGATATTGATACCGATTGTCTGTCCCCTACTTTCCAACCGGTCATTTGTAATGACCCCTCATCCATCATGACCTCTGTTATGGCAGTATTTGGAGCTGGTTCTGAACCGTCAATAATTTCCGTCTGCCTCATTGATTCGCCATCTCCATATCCTCCCAGTCCCACTAAAACGAAGCTTCTTTGTAGTTCTGAAGAATCCGTAAGGGTTCCGACAGGGGCCTCGATAACTATCTCATATGAGGCGCCTCTATCAATGGCCCACTCTACTACTTCGGACTCCCCGTCGGGTTGAACGAAAACTTGTGCATCCCAGGTTTGACCTTCTCTCAAACCCCCTACAATGGTATCGTTCAATGCGACTGTCATCATCTGAATCGAACCCGCCAGCATCAGAGAGATTCCTACAGCAAGGAATGTCATCCCAAGTCTCGCTGGTTTTCTGAGGCTCGAGCGAACTGAGAGCCCCAGTAGGGTAGGCATCCAGCCGGTTAGAGTCTGCAGATAGTTTGATCCAACTCTGATTTCAGAGCTCCCCCCGAGAGCCTTCAGAGGATCTATTCTAGTCGCCTTCCACGCGGGAAAGACCCCAGAAATGAAAACTATTGACATGGTGATACCGGTGGTTGAGAGGTATATTTCACTGGGTATTTCTCTCTCAATTATTGGAATCCCCACTATTCCCTCATAGAAATCGAGCATTCCGTTCATACCATATGGACCGGCTACAGATCCTATTAGACAGCCGAATCCACCGATTACCAAAGGAGCAATCAGATACCCCGACATTATCGATTTCCTGGGTAATCCAAGGGTCCTGAGGATGGCTATCTCACGAGTCTGGCTCTGAACCAGCCTTTGCAAGCTAAGAGCGATTGTTATGGCTGCGATCAGTTGTATTAGGACAGTAAACGGGGCTGCCATCGTCTTGGTGCCCTCTAGATCTAACCTCATGAGCTCTACAGACTCGACCTGCCCCCTGTCTCTTATTCGTCCGTCCATGCCATTTTCATCCATAGAACTGGAGATGGCCTCCTTTACTCCGTCCAACTCCTCGCCCTCATACTCCTCAGTGTCAGAAAGGTCGAAGGATGGAGTGCCCGATATGTCCAGAACTATGGTATTTGCAGATCCTTGGGGCAAGCCCGTAAGCCTCTCCATTCCAGAACGGGAAAGGTAGCCAACGACGAACTCGCCTGATTCAGGGGGGAACAGAGATCCTTCTGGAGCCATGTATATATGCAGTGGATGGTATGCAAATCCTACTATTGTGAAATTCATACTTCCCTCCCCTACACCAATTGTTACCACGTCTTGTAGGCTCAGAGAAAGCGCCTCCCTAACATGCTCGTCAATCACTATCTCGTCCTCTGCCTCAGCCGACGTACCTTGGGAGTGTCCGTCTGGGAACCATGGCTTGTCTACATCGGAGTCGTGAGGTATCCCGTGCCATACGGAGTTGATCACATTCTGACCGGAGTCAGTCATGTGGAACATCGCACCGTTCATCACGATCCTGCCCTCGCATTGGTCGAGGGATTGAGCTCCCTCGGGCCATGAGGACTCAATCTCTGAGCAGAGGGATTGAACCTGATCAGCAGACCAAATGGAGCTCTCATTATCAATCCAGATATCCGCTAGATTGCTTCCCGAATCACTGTCCTCATAGATTGATTCGTACATTGGTCCTAGATTTGCTGAGTATCCTCCAAAGGTTATCCCTGCAAAAACACCAACAAAGATCATGCCTATTACGGCGGAAAGTCGAAGTTTTGTCCCCCAAAGACTCCTTGCGAGTCTCTTATTCAGTAGATTGGAGGAGCTGAACATTATTCCACCTCAAGAAATAGTCTCTTTCTCGCTTGAAACTGTCTTTTCATCTGATACTATCTTACCACTATCTATCCTGATAACCCTGGTTGCGTATACTATCAGAGATTCGTCGTGTGTAACCAGGACAGCCGTGATGTTCTCCTTCTCACAGGCCTCGACGAGGACTTGCATCACCTTGTCGGAGGTCTCAGTATCTAGATTCCCAGTGAGTTCATCGCCAAGGAGAAGAGTGGGCCTCTTGGATATACTTCTGGCAATGGCAACCCTCTGTTGCTGTCCTCCGCTAATTTCAGCGGGAAACCTGTCAACTTCCTCGCTCAGCCCGACTAGGTCGAGCAGGTGACGTGCACGGCCCTCATCACGGCCTCCTGCCAACTCCTGAATCAGAGTGATATTCTCAAGCACTGTGAGGTCCTGTATGAGATTGAAAAATTGGAAGACATATCCAATATTTTCTCTCCTGAATGAAGTGGCTTCCTCACTGGCCTTTGCCAAAGGTCGAGAGTAAGAGAAGTAGTGCAAGGGGTAGAGTAGGAGACGTAAGAGAGGTCGCAAGGGATCGAACCAAGCAGTGCGGCTCTCGGTAGTGATTCGATTCCACCACTTAAGTGGGATTTCAGGAGCCCTTGGTACTTCCTCACCTGCAAACCTGTACGTACCAGCAGTTGGACTGTCCAGTGCCGAAATGCAGTTCAGAAGAGTGGTTTTTCCTGATCCCGAGGGACCCAGGAGAAGGACCCTTTCTCCCTCGTCTATCTGAAGATTAATTCCATCAAGGGCCTTCACAGTACCTGCAGGAGTTTCATAGTGTCTCTTTACATCATTCATTGACACGAGCGACATGATAAACAAGCCACTTGGCTGTTGGATATTGAAGTATCGTCTGGGCTATTGGACGCGCAATCTAATCTCTCCGGGACGCTATTGAGGCCCCAATGAGGGCTATTGCCCCCAAGACAGCTCCGAATCCTGGCAATACAGGTGGAGTAGCCGATGATTCTGATGAATACAGGGAAGCCCAGGTATCGTAAATCTCCATCTTGTCAATCTCCTCACCGTCATATTCGCCCCATTCAACAGACACCTCATCCCCAGGAGATACTAGTCCATCCCCATCGTGGTCAGTGTAAGTAATCGTAACACCTTCCACTTCTCCGCCGGTTAGTGGAATACTGAATTCGTTTGTGCAGGTACTTAGATCCGGCTGAACCATTTGATCCTCTTCCTCATCGTACTCCTCCTCACAGTCGCTGAGGAAGTGAACTTCAAAGTCGGTGATCGGAGCGTTAAGTGTCTGATTGTCCGCGACAAATCCAGTAGCTTCATTCCGCTCCATACCGTCACTATCATCGTCACTGTGGTCGTCATCATGGTCGTGGTGCCTGTCAGCATCATCGTGAGTATGGCCATCGCTCCCATCGACATGGTCATGGTGATAGTCTCCATCTCCATGGTGGTGGTGACCTGCATCTTCTTCTGTTTCATGATGATCGCCATCATCATTGTCTACCATCATATCGTAAAGAGGCTCGAATTCATAATAATCTAGACCGCCGCTTTCATCACTGTCATACATATCAAACATGGCTTGAACATCATCCTGCTCATCATCGGGAACATCGTTGACGTCTATGAATTCAGTTGCCGTTAGATGTCCGTCACCATCGGTATCAAAGTGATTGAAAAAGTCATCCAGACTCGGAGTGTTTTCATCATCAGGCATCATTCCGACTAGGTTATCGATGAAGCACAGCATTTCATTGATGTCAATAAGATCTGATGGTGCATCGTAGTCGCACAGCTCAATCAAATCCTCTACGTCCTCAGTTGTAAGGAAGGATTGGTCTGAGTCTACCGGCGCGTCCGGATTTTCATTGTTCCAATATGTAACAAACTCTTCTTGAGACATGTTGCCATCTCCATCTGAGTCAGTCATATGCATTACATCCTCAGGTGATGGTGGTCCATCGCCATCGTCGTGTCCATCTTCTCCATTATCAGTACCGGAATTGTCGCTTCCGTCATCGTGGCCGTCTTCTTCGTCTGCGTAATATCCCCAATCGTCGTCTCCGTCGTCACAAGAACCATCGACATCAATGCACACACAAGATTCTCCATTTGGACACTCAGGAGTTACTCCTGGCCCTTCAGGGCACAGGATTCCCCCCATTGATTCAGCGTAATCTTCACCGTCATTTGAGCAGTAGAATGCGTAATCGTCGTCTCCGGCATCGTCGTGTCCATCATCACCGTGGTCGTCGTGTCCATCTTCTCCATCTTCCGAACCTGACCACTCGTCTCCGTCAGCAGAGTGCTCGAATTCCTCGCTCTGTCCGAAGTCGTCAGTGCAGTGCCAGTCTGAGTCATGGTGCTCACAGTAATACCACCAATTTTCCCAGTCCTCATCGTCCTGAGATATCTTGCACCACCAACGAGAATCCTCTCCTGCATCAGTAGCATCAGAGTAACCTTCCCATTCGCAGTAGCCGTCATGATAACTGTCCCAACTGATATGATTGTCATCATCATGGTGGTCGTCGTCACCGTGGTCATCGTGGTCATCGTGGTCGTTGACATCGTCGAATATATCAGAATCAAACCAAACTGGAATCGAGGTTCTTGGAAGTGTGTCATCAACCTCGATGACTATTGCATCTCCCCACATCACCTCATAAGTTATTGATGAGGAAGCAGAGCCGTTGTCGCTTTCCAAACTCATGGACACAAGGTCTTCATTCTGATCTATGTGAATGGTCGTAGTAATCTCTGCTCCATCCTCAGTATGCTGCATTGTCATTGTCTGGGTTTCCATATCATCACTCATAGTGATTGTAATTACTGCGTCTTCTGGTAAGTCACCATCATCATCCCCATCATCATCATCTCCGTCATCGAAGAGTCCGCCGTCACTGAAAAGTCCGGCCTGTTCTGCGATTACCTCCAAAACATTGGGAGTTGCATCTCGAGTTTGAGAGACAGATTGTGTTGCATCTCCTTGAGCCATCATCCCACCCATCAGCAGGTGAATATTGACAACCTCGCCGACCTGCACATGTGTGTATTCCATTTGCAATAGCCCTGCTATCGAAATTGAGTTGTGAACGTAGACTGAGTCGGTATTAAGATCCGCCATTACGATGTCCTCTATCTCGACGTCCATCTGCATCCCCATATCCTGGTTCCATTCGCTCGATGAAATCGACTGAGAATATCCGGCCTTAGGAGTGTCTTCTAGCATATCCTCGATGCTCCCTACGTCAGTCATGGCTTCCATGAAAGTCTCCGCGGTAGCCATGTAAATACAGTCACCTACTAATTCAGTAGTGGCATTTTCTTCGTAGTTGGCGGCGTTCTCATCCATACATCCGAGGATATCATCAACCAGTTCTTCGGTGATACATCCCGAGAGAGAGGCTACAATTAGTAATAGGCTGGCAATTAGCACATCTGGTCTGGTCATGTCGATAATACAATTATCCACTGTTTATCAAAGATGTGGCGAATTGCTGGACGATTATGGTGCAGGGGACAGGATTTGAACCTGCGAAGCACTACGCACTGGGACCTAAACCCAGCCCCTTTGACCACTCGGGTACCCCTGCTTGTCCACGCGGGGTCATTCATCAGTCAAGAACTCAACGTATGAGGGGGTAACCATCGAATAGGGTCTTAACCCCCTTTTGGGGCGGCGGTACATGGCACGAATCGGGGTTATCGGACTGGGCAACTGGGGTACGGCCCTGGCCAAGGTATGGTGCGAGGACGGTCACAATGTCCTTGGTTGGACCATTGAGCAGGAGGTTTATGAGTCCTTGATGACGAGTTCTGTGAATGAGAAATACCTAGATGGTCATGAGATACCAGAGCTACAGGTCACCATGGAGCTCTCTGATATTGTCGAGTCCTGCGAAATACTCGTGCTATCCCTCCCTAGTGGTGTGATTCTCGAGGTAGTTGACAGAATTGTACCAAGTTTGAGGCCGTCTCAGGTGATTCTAGATCTGGCAAAGGGACTGGCGCCGGAGGATGAGGGGGATTCGGGGCTAATCTCTGAATCCATAGAAAGGAGGTTGGAGGAAGCTGGGAAGTCTAATCCAGTGGTTGTGATGACGGGCCCGACCATAGCTCCAGAGGTCGCTCGAGGAGTCATAACGACAGCAATTGTTGCATGTCATGATCATGGAGTCGCTGAAAGGATTTCCCAGAGGCTTTCCACCGAGACTCTCTTCCTTCTTCCAGCAGATGACCCGAATGGTGCTGAGCTTTGGGGTGCGTACAAGAACTGTGTGGCCCTCGCATGTGGATTGGTAGACGGACTGAAAGACTCTATCGGAGGAGATAACCTCAAGGCAGCTCTGGTTTTGAAGGGATTTAGCGAAGGGATGGCCCTCTTGGAGGCAATGGGAGCGTCCAGAACCACCGCATTCGGACCAGCGGGACTTGGGGATCTGTACGTCACGGCGACAAGCCCCCGGAGCAGGAATAGAACCCTGGGGGAGAAGCTTGGTTCAGGAAAGAGTCTGGACCAGTCACTGAATGAGATGCACATGGTGGCTGAGGGCGTTAGGGCTACCAGAATGTTTCTCGCCAGAGCTCCAAAATTGGGCGTAAAGACCTCTTTCATCGGAGCCCTGGGGGAGCTTCTAGATGGAAGAATCGAGGCAGAAGATGCTGTCAAGATGATGGTCGATAACTGACAATCCATCGGGATAGGTTGATTTGTACCATCCCCTAGGCCAAACGATATTATTGTCCGTAGAAGATCTCACAGAATTTGAGGGTCGCCTTCTGAGGTGGATTTCCGCATCTGACTTCGTAGAAGTTCCATGGTCGACAGAGAGAGCGGCCGATGCGTTCAAGGTGGAGATTGATGAAGTCTACCAAGCACTAGCCTCCCTTACCACGAAGGTACCAGATAGCATACAGATATTCTATGAAGATGGTGCAATCAGGATTGTTGCGGATTCCTGATTTCATCGCCGACCACGAAACAGGGATGAGGGATTACTAGCTGCCCTTCCGAGGCCATATATGACCTCGAACCATGAGGGAGCCTTGAGATCGTCATCTTCAGTGAAGAAAGACCTCGCATAAATGGAAATGAAGTCAATTATTAGTACCACTAGGAATATTATGAGAAGATAAGCTATTACCTTGTCGTACTGTAGGAACCTTAGATACAAGTCAATGTAATACCCAATCCCTCCGGCTCCAACTATGCCAATGATTGTCCCGGATCTGAAGTTGTACTCGAATAGGAAAATGGAGTGGGAAATCAATTCGTTTGCTGATTCGGGGACTACCACACCAAGGGCAGTCTCATACTGACTCAAACCCATCGCTTGTGCGGCTTCCAAGGGAGTCTTATTCAGGCCCTCTATCGCCTCATACCACAATTTACCCAAGTATCCCACAGTATACACTGTCATTGCTAAAACTCCTGAAAGTGGCCCCATACCAATTAGGATTACAAAGAATATTGCCCAAATGAGGCTGGGGAGGCTTCTAAATGCTGATAGGATAAATCTAGATGAGAAGGATAGCCACCCTGGGCTGAGGTTTCGAGCAGCGGCAAGGGAGAGGGGAAAAGACAAAGCCATACCAAAGACGGTCGCTACAAACGCTATTTTGATTGTCTCTATGACTCCTATCCACGCGGTAGAACAGGTGAACTCAAAGGGATATCTTGCAGTGCATACCGGGTACACTTGGGGTTCCAGAACGCTCCAGTCAGGAGGCCAAAGTGACTGATAGAAGAAATTTTTCAGATTTCCGAAACCTCCAGTTAGCCTTCCCCAATCACTTACCATACCGTTCAGTACAAGGAATGCTAAAATTAGTATGCAAAGAAAGGATTTAGTTAAGATCCCACTGTCGATGGCTACCTTCATGGATTTACCTCCAATGCTTGGGTTCCCTCAATGAACGGGTTCATTTTTCCATCGTCGATTATCAGGAGCTTGTCGGCCATCATCTTGGCTCTGGTGATATCGTGCTCGACAACTATCAATGATGCGTTGTTTTCCTTTACATAGTTCGTTACGGCTTCCAGAACGGATGAAAGAGTCTCTTCATCCAATTCACTGAGGAACTCGTCTGCCAGAATCAGTCTCGGCCTCTGGGCCAAAGTACGGGCAGTCGCTACTCTTCTCTGCTGCCCTCCTGAGAGCCTCCTAATCGGTTCTCTGGACTTTTCAGTTAGTTTCATTTCCTCTATGGCTCGAATAGACCGATCTTGCCTTTCTTTCCGTATGTTAGTACCAGCTCTTGCACCCTGATATACGTTGTGTCTTACGCTAGCGTGCCGGACGAGCCCTAGTTTTTGGGGGACGTAGCCGAGATGTCCTCTTGGAGGATTTTCTGGAAGGGTTCTGCCACACACTTTGAGAGTTCCAGATATAGGGCTCACCAATCCAGCTATTGTCCTTAGAAGGGTTGACTTGCCTATGCCTGAGGGTCCTGCGATTGCAATTATTTCTCCGGGGAAGACATGCAAATCAGGAACTTTGACAAGTGGATCTGAGGAATCATATCCTATTGCCACATCCTTCAAAACCAAAATTGGTTGGTCGGGATTGGAGCCTACCTGCATATCGCCCACCAAGGTATAGTTTAGGCGGTCCTAAACCCATATATGGTATTGATGGAGGGAAATTTATCCAACATCAATTGGGTTACTCTGTCAACATGTACTCCTCAACGGCGTAGAAACCCCCTGGTACCATTAGAACATCCTCAGAATATTCGCCGAGATGTTCTTGTGAGTTAGCTCTAACTATTCCAGGCCCTTTCAAGATATTCTTCAGAATCTCGTCTCCACAGCTCTGTTTTGGGATATTCTCGAATACCTTGTGGACCGATATATCGTAGCATCCGGTATATGTTCCGAAACCTGGACGGGAATAATTCTCCAAATACATATCATAGTTCAAATCGATTAGGGAGTTTAGTATTGACGCCCTACTTCTGGTGTCTAGGACAAGTGGATTGTACATTACGGAGGTGCTAGGAAAGCTCCCGATAATTCCAAGTGATGTGTAGTTGGATTCCCCCAGACACCAGTCCTCTCCTTCTTGGATTGATACTGAGCATTCGTTGGAAATGTAATTTTCACTTAAGAACGCGATCTCTCCATATCCCTCAGAAAGGCACCTTATTGCGCCTGATTCACCGAAATACGAAGAATTGGGCATTGGTATCGAGGAGCTGTAATTGAAGTGAGACATGATTTGTGATTCTTGACTTAGAAATGATGATTCATTATTATTCAATATCTGTCCAATATCGATGAGGTAGGATAATGATGCTATTGAGCTAGTATATGGATCAGTACCAGTATGGCAAGAGACAACCCCCTTTGTTGCGCCATAGGGGTCAATCATACTACTGTCTGATTCATCATTTTCTAAAATTCTGCTTCCTGATAAGGACCATCCAGATATCGCCGAAGATGTGGTTTGGTCGTCGTTCTGTATTGCTGCCAGAACTGCTAACCCGTGTGTCTTCCATGCAACAAGAGAAGATGTATGTTCCATGAATGCTATGTGCGACTCCCCTGATTCAAGAGAGAAGATTTTTTCATATTCGGAATCAACGTAGACTATTGATACATTCACTCCGAGTTGTTCACTCAGAAATACAGCCAGTAGGTTTGGGTCTTGATTGGTTCCACTGGTAGAATCCTCAATTTGGAAGGCTATTCTCAGCTCCTCTACTGTTATGGTGATGTCTTCTCCTGGGGGTTGTTCGTCAATGAAATAAGCTGATATGCCAGGTATACCTACTACTAGAGAAGAGTAGGTTCCCAAGTGTTCATCTGAGTTGGTTTTGACAACCCCTTCCGTTCCGAAAGTATTGGAAAGTATTTGTGATGACTCGTCGTTATCACCAAGAGTTGTCAGAAGCATGGTTAGCTCTTCGATTGTCTCATTATTGAGATAGTCTGGATTGTAAACGAAAACGTCACTGGGTGCCTTTGCGAAGGCAGGAAGGGGTACGTACCTGCTATTGTCTAAGCACCAGTCTTCCCTCATCTCATGATCTCCTATCGGGCAGAAATCTTGGATTGAGTTTTCCTTGGCGAATGCTATGTCCCCGGACCCTTCTGAGAGGCATTTTAGGGCTCCTGAGAATCCATATAGCGACGTTCCTGGATCAGGGATTGAAGAGTTCTGGCTAAAGAATCCATGGATTGTTCCCCTGAGTGATTCGATATCGTTTGGATCACCCACAATATTCGCATATCCCAGACCTAGCAGGAAGCCCATTGGAAGCATCATTCCAACTGAGTCTAGCCAACCCGTGTGACATGACACCTTACTTTCCATGAGGGAAAATGGGTTAGTGAGCTGATCTGAGTCGAGATGGGCAATTGCCATGTCACTATCATTCAATACCCATGCGTTCGCGTTGTAGTAAGATCTTCCATCAGATTTTTGGTCGGCGGCTAGAACCTCTATTCCATATTGGTTCCACCCGATCCACGCGTTACCACTGTCCATGTAAGCGACATCGACATTTCCAAACCTAAGTGCCTCTAACATGGCCACCTTGGAGTCGACTATATTTATTGTAACGTCAAAGTTTGAGATCTTGGAAATGTGGTCGGAAAAAATCTGCGGACTCAAGACATTATCGACCACGTTTGGAGAAACCTCGTAGGCGATTGTGATGGAAATTCTTTCCCCTTCAGGTACATCTTGACCTATGCAACCATAGACCGCGCATGATATAAGTAAAACAGCCATCATTGAAGCTCTAACCCCGGTACCGGTTGACAGCTTTGGATTAGCTGTTGATGACTTCACGCCAATGACCAAGGATTGTGGTATTTGACGCTTTTAGTTTCTAATATCCCATTTTATAGGTGTTGACAGGGGGCGTTCCGAACTGCGGATTCGAAATTGATGATTGGGTGTGTGTATGACGCTAATGCGCCCCCTGCCAACAAAAAGTTGTGTCATCTGCAGTTTACTGCAGAGCTATGGCTATATCTTTCCAGTTCAATTGTTCACTGAAGTGTTCCGATATCGTCAGCTGTGATGCCGAATGCATCCCAAACTGGTTGTAGGTACATGCGTAGATGGGCCTCATAATCTGCGTCTGTGTCGCCGTCGTTCTTCAAGTCGAAGATTTCAACGATCTTGGATGCGCCGTAGTCAGCGTAGTAGCCTGGCATTCCGCTACCTGGGAAAACAGAGGCGAATCCGTCGCAGATTTCCTCGGTTGTGCCCTCAGCATAAACAAAGTGTAGGTCTGTGTTGTAGCACATGTAATCTCCCTCACCGTTGTGCTGTGTCCATACGAACGCGTCACAGTTGGATGCAACACCAGCTCCTATGTATGCCATACCGTGAGTCTGGTTATTGTAACAAGCATCTGTGTAGTCGGCCACGTAAGCCTCAATCACTCTGAAGAAGGCATGGCCCTCAGCCTGGTGCTTGTCGTAGTCGCCGTTTGCCTCATCGAGGTCAACGGTCATCTTGGAAGCATATCTTACAGAAGCCTGTGAGTAAACGATTACGACGTTCTTCAAGACTTCGTCGCGAGCATCGATTACTCCTTGCATGTCCTCAGCTACCAATGCGGCTAGTCCATCGTTCATTGCCGCGAGTGTAGCGATGTTGGTTGCATCTCCTGTCCCGAAGTTTCCACCTCTCTTTGCTGCGGTAGCGAATGGTCCACATCCATCGAAGTCTGCGTCTGCGTCATCCGGTCCGTGGTAGAATGCCCATCCCTCGTCCCAAGCGTGCTGTGCGTCATCTGGGCCCCAGTTTCCTGCCTCGGCCTTGATGATAGCTGCATTTAGTTCGTGGATCGCGTACGCGGTCATTACACCGTTCTGGATTCCCTTCTCGACTGCCTGGTCCCTTACTGTGTCAGACTCACCATCGAATGGTCCAGTTCCGTCGATAGCAGCGGACACGAAGTCGTTCCATGAGCCATCGGCTCCGTAGTAGTCATCGTATGCGTGATTCTTGCCTGCTGCATCAGCGAAGCCCATCAGTGTCCTGTAGGAACCATCAGACTTCTCTGCGTATTTCCCGTTCTCGTAGATGTCCTTGACGCCATCCCAGTCGTATGCTCCGGATAGGTCCTTGATGTCACAGACATCTCCCATCAGCATGCGGTGGTTGTCTACGTTGGAAGCGTAATCATACCCTCCATCAGAGTCATCCAGGTCAACCGCGCCATCCCCACCTGCGCACCCCGCAAGGGCACTGAGTAGGAACATCATTGTCATCATTGTGCTTTTCATTTTCAGATTCATAGTATCATCCTCGGGCCTTCGCGAGAGACTCTGGTATTTGTATTTTAGGTCTCCCTAAACTTTGGTTTTACCTGCGATAGAGTCTTGTCCAATGGCCCCTCTTGTTAAGGATATGAGAAGCATATCCGAGGGTCAATGGTTCTGCTTAGTGGTTGTAATATCAATCATTTCAATGCCATTCAATGATGTTGTCGACAGCAATGATGTGGATTCAGTCCCACACAAAATGTTTCAGATCGGCGGAGGTGGAGGAAGTCTGGAGGAACAATGTGGCTCAATAACTTTCGAGAATATGTTTGAGTATTCCAAGGCCACTTTTGATATCATTATCAACGACGATTGGGAAAGCGCCGATGTCCAAGCAGTAGCTTGGGTCAACGGAACTTTGGCTGATGAATTAAGACTAACTATGGATGAGTTCATGGAACTGCTTGACCCCAACAAGGGAGGAGACGGTTGGTTTTCCACGGATGAGAGGGAATTCTTCAGGGCCTTAGCTAGCGAATGTATCGAGCACACCTTGACTAGGATAGGTCTGAGGGATGGGCCAGCACACAGAGGAGGTGTTGGAATCGATTGGAAGAACACTAGCTGGGAGGAGGATGGAGTTGAGATCGAGGAGTGGAATATAGTGCCTCTACGGCATTCCCAGATGAGGAGCTGTACTTCATCCATCGGAAGCGAATGCAATGAAGTCCCAGTTATTCCCGACGAAGATAGGGATTGTGATACGGATGTCTCATTCGATGTTGGAATGGACGAATGCAGGGTTCAGCTCTGGCTCAATGCCACGCTATCCATCTCTGGGGTGGATGATCCAAGCAAATTCACATTCTCAATGAATGCCTCGAACCTGTCAGGAGCAAGGTTTGACTTCACTTTCCCAGAGATGGAGAACCTGCGTTTGGAGATGTGGGATGAATGTGAAGGCAGGGATGTTGGATTGAATGAGTCTACTGCTGGAGGATTGGCGCCGACAGTTGGGGGTTGTATCGGCGATGGATCATCGTCCTTCGATCTCATCGAAAACGAAGATGGTAAACTGACTTTGGAGCTTAGCCCTAATGGGTATAGAGAGGATTGGCCGTTGGGAGAAGATTTGTTTTTCGACTTCACTACCGAACCAATTCCAGAACCAGCCCCTCCCAGCTGGACGGATGATGCACCAGCGAACGGCACGTGGTTTCCTGTCCCTTTCTCAGGGGATGTGATTTGGGCCGATTGGAATGATGCGGTCTCAAGATGGTTCTACGATGAAAATGGGGTCTCAAACCTGCAAATATCATGCCGAGATGGATCAGGCATGGAGTTGGATGAGGAGCCCGACAGATCGATTAGGGCGATTATTCCAGAATCTGGTACGTTAGATGTCACATGTCAAGCGACGGACGGGGAAGGATTAGCTACAAGTGAGAGGACCTGGCATATCGGAGTCCCATTCTCAGTTTACTCTGAGTCTGATACATTAACCAATCCTCATCATATTACTGTTCATTCGGAAGCCAACTGGCCAGCGTTGAGTGTTGTGGCTCAACTAGTTCAAGGACCTGTTAGTCAAGAAATAGGGACAGTGGAAATTATTTCATCGGACTCTATCGATATAGTGGGGGACTCTTCTAACATGCTTCCTGGACTGGTAGATATTCGTATCACTGTCACAGGTGATGAGGTCTTCCCGATGGACTACACTTACATGTTAGGGATTGTCAAAGAAAGTACACCTCCTTTGATTTCTATCACGGATTCTGAGTGGGAAGGGTGCTGTTGGTTGATGAGAGGGCAATACAGCGATCCCGATGGAGAATCCGTCTCTTTCACGATGAAATTAAAT
>Ga0160422_10001296_pt1 | contig 15704 bp, 25 predicted proteins | sample Fk160mmetaG_FD_108192 | JGI IMG/M metagenome (GOLD analysis project Ga0160422, IMG submission 108192) | Marine microbial communities from the Central Pacific Ocean - Fk160115 60m metaG | ecosystem: Environmental > Aquatic > Marine > Oceanic > Photic zone | place: The Central Pacific Ocean... | reverse complement strand
TGAAGGATGAGGGAAAGGGGGTGGGGGGAAAGGTGACGGTGGAGGGATCGGTGGATATGAAGGATGAGGAGAAGGGGGCGGGGGAGAAGGTGGTGGAGGGATCGGCGGCAACGGAGAAGGTGGTGGTGGAGGGATCGGTGGTAATGGAGAAGGTGGTGGCAAAGGAGAAGGTGGAGGTGGTGGAGGACAAGGGGATGGTGGCGGCTTTGGTGGAGGTGGTAATGGTGGTGGTGGACGCTGTGGGATTGGTGGCGCGAAAGGTTCGGGATATGGAGAAGGAGGCGACGAGTATGTGATAGGGGGGGGAGAAGAATCAATGTATCCATGTGTAATTAGTTGGGCATATACAATTTGTGCATTGTTATTATTTCCCGAATACATGTCTTGAATCGACAATGTCCAAATACCTTGTGAGTACTCACCCCAATGAACGACACTCATGAATGTCCAGTCGGTAAAATCAGCAAAGTGAGCCATGCTTGGTGTGTATCCTGCATTTAAGCTGCTGATGACAGCAGGATCGTCGGAAGGGAAATGTGTGGTAAGGACAGATTGTGTATTTACAGGAGACGTGAGAATTATTTTTAAATCCGGTCTGTAGGGGTGCAGAATTCGAACTCTCAGTTGAACATGTTCTAGTTTGATATTAGTGTCGTTGACAGGTATATCGAAAACTTGAGTTGATAAATCATTTATCGGGGAGTTGAAATATTTTGTTTCATAGTGTATAGATTTTGGTGGGACATTGATCCACGATCGTGCCATTTCTACAGCACCGGCGGCATTGACGACACCCGCTCCATATTTTATGTTGTAATTCAGTCCAGCACCGTTTGTAATCCAGTTTGGGTGAAAGACGTCGTTTTTTCTAGCAGTTTTTAACAAAATTTCCTGAACATCTCTCCATCCAAGATTTGGATTTGCTTGAAGCATCAGTGCGATCACACCACTCACGACTGGTGCTGCTGCGGAGGTTCCACCAAACGAAGATGTATAATCTGTAGACGAATATCCAACGCTTCCTGTTACATCAGTTGTATAAGAGTTGAAACCGTAACCACTGGATGGCGCGCTGACAATTATGCATGTACATTCTTCTCCGTATCCTACTTCTGTTAATCTTGCGGATACTGAGGTAACAGCAATGGTGTAAATCGAGTTTGCATATCCGTCATAATTACAATTGTTTTGATTGTATCCTCCATTTCCAGCTGCAAAGACAAATATCGTGCCCTTATTATTTCGTCCATTTGTGACTGCCCATTGCAGACCAATTTTTCCTAAAGATGACACGTCATACAAAAGGTGAGGATCATCGTACGGTCCCCAACTACAACTTTTTATATCAATATTGTTTTCGTATCGTATGAATGCGTCTCGTTCGTCTGCTGCTGTAAAGTAGTTTAATAAACGGAAACCAACTACTTTAGATTTGTATGCGACTCCCATAATACCAATCTGGTTCTTGCGAGCGATTGCAATACCTGCAGCAGCTGTTCCGTGCGCGGATGATGATGTTGGATTTGTATCATCATCGATATAATCCATGTTCAGACTTGCTTCGACATCAAAATCTGGGTGAGATATATCCAATCCGTCATCAATTATGCACACTGTGATCCCTTCCCCGTTAATTGAGGAATTGTATATTGGCCAATGTATTAAATTCAGGTACCATTGTCGTCTAATGTCTGGTTCGTCATTTGGATATTGATCATCGCACGATCGAAAGTAAGAGCCTACTACCCAGCTGGAAGATGTTGCTTGTCCAGGATCACATGATGAAATATCGCGAATATAGCAAAATGGAGCATAAGAGTTACTGGTAGATGGTAAATGATCGTAACATCCGCATCTGGGTACAATATTTTGTCCCATACTAGTTCATCCTGATGAGATCGAACTACATTCACAATTTTTTTTCTGCATGTCATATGCATCGAGTACTTCTGCGTATATGACTCTTTCGTCTCGATTGAGTCTTCTTTCGATGTCTACAGATGTGATGGCGGATTGTGAAATCAAAACATTTTCCTGATGTTTTTTAGAAATAGTCAGATTGTAGTCGAATGCAACATCTTCAATACGGAATATGTCATGAGTTCGTATGATAATTTGGTTCGATATATAGTGATGATCATCTTTTTTTATGTAGATTGGTGTGCTTACGTTGTTAACATTAGAAATCTCCTGCATCTGTCCAGTGCTCGGGTTGCGTACAGCAAAACGATTTCCAATGTTTGTCAAATATAATAATATAAACAAAATATCCATTTATATCGAGCATGGAAATAAATTACGCCTAATTTTAATAAAGTGAAATGAGTTGGAAAAGTTTCGAAAACCTGAGTTTCCAATTTAAAAATATTTGTAGTCATTCAAACATGTGGCCATCTGAGATGATGATGTATAAGTTGAGAGGAGGAGCATCGACAGCGTCTGTCGATGTTTATTGGGAGTTTCAGAAAAATGATAAGACTTTTCAAATGTACACCAGAGAAGAAATCGAAATGCTGGAACTCGCGTATTTTCGCTGGATGTATGCTCAACTGGATGCATTAGGGGGATACGAATTACCAGACAATTGGGAATCTAACACCTTCTTAAAAACATCGGACTTGAAAATACCCGCAAACACAGTAGATTATATTGATCTGTCAAGTAAAGGACGAGTCTTTTTTGTTTGGAATGACGATGAAGAATATCCATCTGAACATTATCAAAAACGAAATAAGGTGGTTCGGCGCGTGAGAAGACGAATTGTGACGCAACCCATTAAAAGATCGGATTCGGTACCTGACTGGTGGTCACGACTGCATGCAAAAATCAGGTCAGCCAAAACATATTGTTATCTTCGAAGTCGCAGCAACGAGCCGTCTATAATTGATGCGTTTTGCGACACTAATGTATACAAAAATAGAAACCCCACATTAGATCCCAAAATGATAAGCTTCGAAGAAAATAAATATAATGGCAGTGAATACAATTATTTTTCAAGTCCGTCTGGAAACATGTTACTGGTACCGCCTCTAGATATAGGTGCAACTGATATTAAAGATTTTGCTGAACGGCATGGGATTGATGAATGGAATGTTTTATATCAGGAAATCATGAAAAGATGGAAATCGGGAATTTGGGTAGATACTGAAGGACATGCTGTTAAGTACTTGCATGTTCGTTTTGAAAAAAAACCTTTATATAAACCTTTACCTGATCACACTCGATTATAAAGACTATATCGTGTATGGTGGAGATTGTGGATGCAAAACTTACAACGAACACTTGATAACATAATATTTGCTCTTGCCAATCTATAATACTGACACCTAGATTACTTTCCACTATACATGTAAATGCATGTTAGATGCAAAAAAAATTGTGTCATGTGCAAAAGGATAAGACTACACGATACATTCAAGATGCAGAATTTAATCGGTGCTCTACTCGGATTGCCGCTACCGATTGATTTGATTGCATATGTATGTCGACTTGTATGTCAAGTTGATAGAGAAAAGGTGTTTTACTTGACGCATTATAGATTCGTGAGCTATACGCCAGTGAAAGAAAAAATAGAAATGGACTTGTATTAGGTCTTCATGATGTTGGGAAGCAACACAACCATTGAGATTTTTTGACGGGTGTATGGTTGCTTAGTGCAACTTTGATCCACTGTGTCGCACGTTGTATTCCGTTGCGTACTACCCAAATTCGAATAGGATATAAGACCGGAAAATATGTTGTTACAGTGGCGTTATATGTGCAGAGAGTGATATTCACATCTATCGGTGTTAACTCCCATGACCCTTGGTTTTCTTTAATTAACCAGTGTGATGGCAAAGACTTGTCGATATGCCATTCTATTCTATTCAATTTCTTGTTTACAATGTGAACCATATTTAGTGTTGTATCAAAAAATGGCCCTATAGCGAATTTGAATTTAACACAAACTTCTTCTACATGATTTGAATGCGAGAGTCGTCTGTATATTTCAACATGTTTAATGTTTGTATTCCAAGTAGGATGTTTTTCATATGAAAGAAGCATACTCCATATGTCTTTGATATTATATGACAACACAATACGTGCATGTCCGTGTCCTTTGCAGTTGTCATTTTTATCTGCAAAACAATCATATTGATCAGAATACCGCAAAGTTGATGATTTCTTTAGGCAATTTTTTTGGTTCATCCAATAATAGAGAACAGTCACGGAAAAGCCGATGCCGACGAGCAGGCATACAAGAAACATTTGACATGTTTGATAATATTGTTACTATCAAAAAAACGCATATTGATTTTTGTGTCAACTCCAACCCAACAAGTGTATAGCTGCATCCAAATGTCCGAAGCTATGAATGGTTACTTCTCGGGCTTGCTCTGAATTAAGTCCCATATCAATCAATTTATTGAAAGTGCAATGAGTTCGAATTATTTCCTCGGTTTGATTGTCATTTGTACAATCGATAAGTTGTTTTTCTTGAGTGTCCATGTATCGTGCTTGAGACACTACAATCCAGAAAGCATCCAATTTGTTTATTTCTGGTATATTAAAAATATTCGACGAGAAAAGGTTTTCAAATGTTTGCACGATTTCATTACTGTTTATAAAACGCATGATGATTACCCATATATCTAGTGGGATATCGTGAATATGAACAATATGCATCAATATTTGTTTGTTGGGTAGAATTTTTTTCCAAGTAATACTGATTACCCATGAACAAAATCCAAAATCTTGGTGTTATACAAGTTGTTTTTATGACGGTGTAGCGGTTGAAGATCGTGGAAAAAAATTGTACGAATAATATAAATGCAAAATCCCTATGAGGTTTTGGGCGTTGACGAGTCTTTGGATGAAAAAAGTTTGAAGAGGCGTTACAAGCAGTTGTGCAAAATGTATCATCCCGATAAGCATGAGGGTGATAAAACTGCGATTTACCTGTTTCAATTGATACAAAAAGCATACGAAAGTTTGAAAGAAACGAAAATTGTGCTTCCTATGATGGAAACGAAGAAACAATCCCCCCCTAAGCCCGAACCAGTTGTACCTGGCACAAACATAAGTGAAAATGATATACGTATTCTGGGTGAAAAATTGAAAGATCCGTGGTTTCACCCCAGTTTCAATTTGACGGAATTTTTCGGCGATGTGGTAATACCAGAAGATAATAAACAGTCATCTAAATTAAACACGATACGACCCAGGAGTAGTCGGACATGAAAAATAAGTCAATGCACAAATCAAATTAGTATACAAATGAAGTAAACAAAATGAATTGGTTTTTGCTTGGATCTGTAATTTGCAATGCCATTTTATTCAGCACATTTTTTGGTTCGAGATCATTCCTGGGAGCTCAAGTGACATTGGTGTTTTTTACAATTTTTATGGGAATATACGGAACATTATTTCTGGCGGTTGCTGATAAATTGCTTTCGTTACTATTTGAGTCTTCATTTGACAAGTATCACTTTTTTTTGATCAGATTTTCTGGTTTGTTAATATTCATGATTACATTATCCATGTGGTATGTGCCGATTGAAGACGGTTTCAAGTTGTCATCATTTTGTGTTTGTCTATTCAATGCTATGTTCGTTACATATGCGGAATTGTGGTTGACTCCCAAGAAATACAAAAAAATTACATTAATCGGATTGATATGTTTAAATATAGTATATTTGTGTGCAACCATATTCGGATGATTTTTGAAAACGATATCATTTGGTAGTTGTAAAAAAATCGACTATTGTTTTGTAGATGATAACAGGGTTTGAATACGATAGACCGATGAAGAGTTCTTGTGTAGATGTAAGTGGCATATACATTTCTTGTGCTGTCACCGTTCCAATCAAAATGAGTACGGGAAATATAAACAGACCTTGCGCTTGTTTTATGCTAATTATTTTTCGATCCAACAGTGTTGCTGCAAACATTAAAGCTGCAATGATAAATTGTGAAGGTACGAAGACAAATTCTGAAAATCCTAACGCTTGTGTCGGATATATTTCTTGAACATGGGACCACCATGCATTGCCAAATAATGCAAACTGAAGTGGATACAATGCAAATGATGATGCACATAAAACGCCACATTTGATGACACTTTCGAAGTATTTTTGTGTTTCTGCCATCTGCCAAAGTTGAGTCAATGCATAAAAAAGAATGTAAAAGCACAACCAGTCAACATTTTGTAAGAATTCATTATTGTAGAAGACGCGTATGCTCATATAAGACAATGCACATTGCAAAAGAATTGATTGCAAAAAAATGTTTTTACGAGTTTTGTCTCCGGACAATAAAGGTAACGAGGACAATGCATTCATTGCGATTAGTGCAGAAGATATTTGTAGTGATTCGGGTGACATTTCATAACCACTAATGGCTCCTAAAGTCAGACATCCACTGCCAGTGAGTGACACAACCCCAAGTGATCCATGTGGGGTCAAGCGCGGTTTAAAAAAGTTCAGTTTCATTTTTTTTTTACTTTGTCAAAATTTTGCAAACGCGTTCGACATCGACATCGCATTCCATACCATTTAAATCTGAGCCTACAAGCAGAATTTCTCCATGAGTGAGATCAAAGAGTTCAGGATGCTCTGTAGAGAATATATTAATTGGAATATCACCTGATTGATTTTTTGCAGAAATTGCAACAACATTGCAGTCAACGATAGCACCACAAAATTGAATATCATCATTTAAATATGTAGCGAGTAAATTGTGTTCTATTTGAAAAGATCGAATGGTACCGTTGGTACTCAATGCTACGATCAAGTTTTTGTTCATTTTTTCCCATAAAAGAAAAAAAAGTCAGCATGCGCACTACATGTAAAGACCGAAAACATGAGAAGTGTTTGATTGATGTTTATTATGTCAAGCATGCGTCATCAGAAGATAGTGCAGACAAAATGTTAATTGTCCTGATGTGTTCTTTGTTTGTCATTGTATTTTTTATTGGTTGTATTGTTGTTTTGCAAAGTCAACTTTCAAGCACATTTCAGCTTCATTATTAATCTTCATCTTTTATTATTTTCAAAACATGTGCTAGCAATGACTTATTTGGATATTCCATGCCGATGACAACTTCCGAGGTTACATCGTATGTTGACATTTGACGTATAACCCAATGCACAAGTTTATTATTTGTATCATAAGTCTTGATTATATCATCGATTGATAGTATTTCTAACACAGTATTCAGTGGATATCCATCTTTGTTGTATTGTGTAATATGTATTCTACGGTCTGGATGTAATGTTGCTTTGTGTGCATGCAAATTTATAAAATTGATGAGAGACTTCTGTTCCGTATCCATTTATTCAATTATGCGTAAAAAAATGCATTTTTGAACGCATGTCTTTTTATACGACAAACATACAATGTTTCATTTATGAAATAAGACAAGTCGTCAAAATGAAGTCACAACTTTGCCCGAAAATGGAATACCTTTACAAACAAACAAATTCTTAGGTAAATTTTGAACAATTCTGTTTAGATTAGTTGTTCCTCTTGTTCTTCGTATAGCCACAGAATTACGCACTAATCCACCATCGATTCTGATATATCTTGCATTTTTGAATAAATTGGGATGATAATCTAAACAACATCCTCCACCACATATCGGATGCAAAAGATCTCTATGATTTAAAAATTCTTGCATATTCTTTCTGTTCATGACAAAAAATATATCAGCATTGGTTCCCATAATAGAACAGAAATCACATTTGAATAGTTGTTTATGTAAATAGTTTGAAGGTGATATAAAAAAATCCGGTCGTAAGCGGATAAAATATTTATATGAAAGCGTCATCGCTTTTGTAAAGCATCTATGCAGCATTTCATATTGACTACTTTCTGTATTTTTGCAAAATGTGGAATTGGATATTACGACATCTTTGGGTTGAAATGGTAACATCATATTTTGAATATCATGTGTTGTGTAATGACATTTTTTTCCGCCTTCAAATGACTGAATGCGATACTGTGATGTGCTCATCATATCATTTACACGTTCCTTCACATCAAAAAAAACATCCGCGTTCAATTTCTTTTGCACTACAAGCATATTATCCCTGATAGCTTGCATCCCAAATGTTCTCAGATCACCAACAATACAAATAGCAAAAATTTTCATATTTCTTGTTTCAATTTCAAACAAAACTGATTATTCAAGTTCACTTCTTACATTCTTTTTTTTTTTTCTTTTCCTTCGACTTCTTCTTTTTCTTTTATGACAGGTTTATTTCCACTGGCATCCAATTCTTGTTTCTCGTGCCATTTCCATACTTTAAATACAGAACCTGGCCGAGTTTGCATTTGGTCTACGGCATCCATTTTTTACACATAATATAAAAATATTTTACTTTTGAACCAACTTTAGAAACTAAGCGACAATACTTCACAAAAAATAACCTTTTCAACAAATAAAATGAGGTTGCCGTTCCATGCTTTCAAAGTTGCAGCTCCATGTACAAGTACGGTATTATCGGAATGTATCAATAAAGCTCTTGATAATCCACCAATAAGCGCTGTAGTGGTGAATGATATAATAGGCATTCCAGAATCTTATGATATAGTCTTCAATGAAGGAATATATTTGATTTTATTTTTCTTAGTGATAAGAGCAACTTGGTTTGATTTTTTTAAACGGAAGAAAAATTCATGATCCGGTTGCGTGTTTTAGTATGAAATAACCATGATTCTATACTCTGAATCCTGCGATTGGATTGGATTGATCGGTCATTTGTATCATTTTAGGCTCAAAACTTAAATCCAATGCTTGTAGCATTCGACTTTTGGAAAATTGTTCCAAACACGGATGACTTCGCCAATAATGTTGTGTAGAAAAACCATATTTTCGAAGCATTGCATCAGATATACACAACAAAATCTCCATCATACCCGATATATGATGTTCAGTCATGTAATCATCACCAATAACATCTTGAAGCACAGTCTGAACAGTTTTAATCTGATCGTGTTTCTTTTTAATCTGGGTACGTTTCTCATCTTCTATGTATCGGGGATGAATATGATGGTCCCATATGATGCGGAATACTAAGGAATCGTCCATTTTTTTTATTCAAGTAAAAAAAAATGGAATGCAACGAATGCATGGTTTGCTTCGAGAAGTCGGCGACAAAAAAGCTTCTACCGTGTAATCACGATGCGTGTAAAATGTGTATGATGAAATGGTTTGCAAAAGGACACGCTTCGTGTCCTCTTTGTCGAAACATCGTATGTAGTTTTAATGATGATAACATCACAGGAGATATTTTGCTAACTTTTCCAACAAACACACACGCCGGCCTTACAATTAGAGATTGTGACACTGGTTGCTTAATTATACATTTGAAAAAAACAGACCAAGCATACAGATGTGGTATGAAAAAGGGACAAATTTTATTGAGTGTCAATGGAATTATGTGCAAAGATGTTGGACACCAAAATGTGGCAAAAATATTGACACAGGCAAGCATGCATGGAATTAATTGTTATTGTAATATGCAACAGAGTCGGATTTTTAACTTTAATTTGTATCGTTTATACAAAAAAAGATGAAGTTGAGTTCCAAATCACTGACATTCGAAATATTGACAACATAGCAAATCTTTGATTAGTGATACAGTAAATATGTCATTTGCACCATTAATTGCGTTGCTTGTTTTCACTTCGAGTTTAATTTTCGATAGCACCTCTTTGCACAAGACCAAAGAAGCGCATAATTTTAGTTAAAAATGATTTTTTCGATGGTTCATTCATGAGTACCTTATCTAGAATAATCCAATCTGGATACAATTCTTGATGTTCTTTAATATTATTTGACGTATTTTCTGCAGCTTCGATGTCAGGTTCGTGTTCTAATACTTGTTTTCGGTCTCTGCGCTTTCGAATGTAAAGAAACCTCTCCTTTGTTAATTTCCTGCGAACAAGTGGATCTTTTTTTGTCATAGATCTCAGTTTATCTCTTCTTTGTCGAAATGAGTCGGGTCTGGACATGTGAAGTTTTTCATCCCACTCCATATTTATGAACGTTATTTTTTTTGTTATGGCTGATTAAGATGTACTCAATATATTCAGATGAAACCGAATTCAGACTTTCACGAGGCAAGTCGAACTATTTGATTAGCGAAGGAAGAGGTATTCCAAGCATTGTAATGTACAAAAAAAACACGCATCACGGCGTACTATATATTTTGGATGGAAAATCGTATTTTGTAGATAAGGATCGTTTGACTGACAAAGCTCACATGAGTGTATCGGATATTATGGCATCAACATCTGCAATTTTAGGACCGTTGGTAGATACAAGAATGCGGTTGTATATGAAGTATAAGATTCTTAGATTTCCTGGTATGTTTAACGCAAATATGAAAAAGTTTAAAGAACTTGCACCAATAGTTGATGTCGCACAAAAAAAAATGCGTTTTTGCGATGGTTGTTTGTGGGATCAACATGGTCTTGCCTCACTTATAATTGGATTACAACATGAAAAAATAAAAAGAGCAAATGTAATATTATTTACAACGGAGAGTTTTGCCTTTCAAGAATGGTGGATGGAAGATCGAAAGAAACATTTTATATATCCCAACTGTTCATTATTTCAGGGAAAATGTAAACAACATCTAAAATTTACTAAGCAATGGAAAGGGAATGCTTATGTGAATGTTTACAAAGATTGTGTCATAGACAAAAATAATTCATTAAAATCTTGGTTAACTGACGAGATCGTTATAAACTTGTTTATTGTTGGTATTCATACTGGATATATGAATTTTATTCCTTTTGACAAAAATACATATCGTGCATATGATCAAAAAATCGATGAGTATTTGACAGAAATATTAAGTGAAATCAAAATCCATAATTTTGCGGTGACCGAAAGCTTCGGAGTCTGTTTTGCAGGTGGCGGGAGTAGAACAGCTTTACTTGCTATGAAATCCATGTGTATAGTTAACAAAATAAGACGTCCGGATGTGATTGCCGGTTGTTCAGGTGGAGGATGGGGAATTACAATGTTTTATTTTTACAGAATGTATCCTAAAAAATTCGTCGACATTTTGATTGAAAATGCAACCTTGATGATGAAGAATAAGCACAATAAATTTGTACTCAATGCATCAAGAATTTTAGAAGCAGGTCCTGTATTTGAAACATTCATTTACATACTCCCTATATTAGGAGATTTTAGGTACGGATGGAAAGAAATTGTGAACAAACTTGTGTTTGGTAATTCAGCCATTCCTCATTGGAACATATTTCCTTCCAATGTTCGGTTGGTTTTTCCGACAAGTTTGCTCTGCAATTCCTTTGAAAATTGAATTTTACTTTGCCCGGTTTTTCCATACTACTTTGTATTTCTTGCGCGTTTGGTCTACTTTTCCAATTATAGTTGAAAACAGTTTTCATCAATGTCGATACAAAGGAGCGTGGATCAATTGAAAGTTTCATGGATGATGAATTCGAACAGTTTTGGGGATATTTGTCTGGAAGTGGTCCAATGCACCTTATAATTGTCTCAAGTTGAGATGTTTCCGTATTATCAACCCCCACAAAAATTGGATGACCACCATGTATGATTTCATAAAGAACACAGCATGCTGCCCAAATATCTATACTGCAGTCGTATTTGTCATATTTGCATAAAAGTTCTGGAGCTTTATACCACAATGTAACAACATCAAGTGTTTTGCATCCTTCATTATCGATTCTACTTAATCCAAAATCGCATATTTTTACCGTGCCATTTGTATCAAGTAAAATATTTTCGGGTTTGATGTCCCGATGCAGTATTTTGTTTGTATGTAAAAATACCAGTCCATTGATCAATTGATAAAAAATTGAATGAATTTCATCGGCGGATTGCAGTTTACTCTGATACTCTTGTAAGTTCATCTCTAGTGCTTCCATAAATAAAATGTGATTCGAATTTATTATGTCGACATGAAAAAGATGAATAATGTTTTCGTGGAAAAAGTTTTGCATAATATTACATTCACGTTCAAAGTATCTGTAATCCGACATCGTTTTTACAGCATATAAACGAAATGATGTATCTTCTAAGAGACACACCTGACCACTGGTTCCCCTGCCAAGAAATCGAATGAAGCGATAAATTTCATTTTTTTTTTCGTTTTGCATGACGATAATTTATTTGCTTGTTGTCATGAAAATGCATGCGATCGCGGTTTTCTATTTGCTCGGTTCTCTCTGTATGTTTTTTAAAGAAATCAACAGATACAATATACATAGGTACCTTTTATTGTTGACGGTTCTTACATTTGCAGCTATTATAATCAATATCAATGAAGTAGAAAAAAAATAGATTGGTACTGCAAATGACACGTAGTACAGATATAAGTTATTATACTTTTTGGCCAGTATTATCCTTTTCATATTTTATTGCAACGGGTGTCATAGTAGGACATCATGATATCAATCAAGTTCATGGTCCTGTTTACGCGACACTTCTCGTTTTCAAGACTACAGGACATTTATTCGCACTTATGGTGTTGATACTGTCATTGGTTGAAATCTTTATTGTGTTTGGATTTTCATCTGAAGTAATTTGTAAGCGATTTGTCTATCTCGAAATTAATGCATTTATGTCTTCTTTAATTTTATGGATTCTCTATTTGCTAGAAATTTGCGTTGAATTTGTTGAACCTCATGAAACTATATCCAATACTACAAACCTCACATGTCAGCTTATTCCATGGTGTGTATGTTTTATATTGTGTGTAGCCCAAGTTATCGATACATTGCGCAGATGTAATGTGATTAAATTTACTTAAGGAGTAGTGATGCTATTTAAAAATGTTCGGCGTTTACGACGGTGATGCAGGAAGCGATTTCTCGTTGCCTGTAGAACACATAAAGCTTCCATCGGGTTGCGTCATCACAACGACGCAGGTTTTTTCGGGCAGTGTTTGTGTAGCCGTCGATGTGCGTGTGGCGAACTGTGCCGAAAACTTCCGCTCCATCCGATGATTGTGCCAACAAGTCGCGCAAGAAATACATGCGATAAAGGTACACATGATGCCGATGAGGAACATAATGGTGGATGTGTCCATGAGAAATGCGATTCTATAATGTAATTGTAGAAAAATATGTAAAATGTCTTGGCGAAATTTTTTTTTTTAAATCAGATGTGTTTTCGAGTAAAGCTACATGATACCATAAATTCATCTGTCCCGACCCTTCCTCGCATTAGCAAACCAGGTCAACATCTGAAGTGGGACGATTATTTGGACAAAGTGTACACAAAACGGTGGAGAGTGAGTAACAAAACATTTGATTTGAATACTTTCGAATGGTTTTATTGGGATTCTCCTTTAGATAGTATTTTGAAACCTAAAAAAGTGTTTATATACGATCAAGTAAGGTTCAACGAGGCATGGATTATGCCACCAGTAATACCCAAACAATTACAAAATTGGGAAAAAAATACTTGCAAATATCCACCTGAAGGATTGTACAATAAAATTGGATTTTTTGTCAGAAGAAAACGCAAGAAAGACATATCTCTAGAAGTTTTGCGATTTAAATACGGTGAAATCAACCAGACATGGTTTTATAATTTAAGAGGTTCTGGAATATTCTTGCGTGCCAAACAAAAGTTTAGTACAAGCAATTATCATCATGCTTTCGATTTACGAGAATATATTGTTCCAACATATTTGTCAAGGGATACAACATGTGCAAATTTGTCATTTCAAACTATTGCGGAAGAGACATGTGATTGTGATGACTCATTAGATTATTTGAACTGCATGTGATTGTACAATGGAATTTTTTTCAAGTATTCAATGTCGTCCAAAAGGGATTTGCAAATTTGTCACTTGAAGGTAATGAATTTACGTATTTTGTATGAATACCTCCAATGTAAAAAAAAATCTATGGTATTTTTGACGGATTTGCCAGTCGAAATTATATTGATGATTTACAATCATATCGAATCCGATGACTTAATCTCACGAATACATTTTCTTCATGTGCTTTTGCGACATGATAAAAATTCAATTTATAAATACGAATTAAAGTTGAATTGTTTAATGGCACAAGTCTGCAATATCACAAATTTCATGCTTGATGACATTTTATTTCGTATACGACATTGTGAATGTAATGCATATGTATTTATGCAATGGAGTCCTTTTTCAAAAGAATATGCAAGACCAATTGCTAAAATTTGGTGGTCATACGCAAATCCGCACAAACGAGTGTGGATTTACAAGACACAATTATGTAGAAGTGCAAAGAGAAGTATTGCAAAGGGTTGTTTGCAGGCCAGATTATCTGTTCATTATGACGCGGAAGAAAGTTTCGATGGATTTGTTAAATGTCAATCTAAATTCAAAACGTACTACTTTCATCCAATGCCTATGGTGACATGCGTAGCAGATGCTAATCAGCAATCTATCGTTTCAAATGGTAGTGCTTTACGACCATGTGCTGAATTACTGTATATGTAAAAGTACCTTTAGCATTTCGATATGTTTGAAAAAAGTTTCGTCGATATTTAAAATCACTTCAAAGTTAAATGGACTTTGAGCAAATTGAATGGGAAGATTATGACAAAATCCAAAGAATGAAAAAGCAAATTGAAGTATATCAATTTATTATTGGTATAAGTTGTGAACAACCAACGATAACAGGACACATTATAGCGATACAACGCATGTGGAAAAAAATCATGAAACACAAGAATAACTTGGCAATCAAGATTCAGGCTCGATACAGAGGAAGAATTCTGCGACGAGATAAATTTGAATGTGAATGTGCTATTAGACTGATTCACTACAGGGCAAACCTATTTTTGAAGAAAATACAAGAAAGAAAAATGAATGATGCGGTCATAAAAATACAACGTAAATTGCGTGCCCGTTATCAAAAAGTAATGATTCATCCATTAATCATAAATGAGTTGCTCAAAAGCAAATTGGCAATTATTAAAAGAAACGAATATTTGTGCAAGTTGATCATCCGTGTAATTGAAAACAATACATTGAATCTACCCGTCTTGTGAATATTCTGTCAAATTTTTTATCGGTTTGTAGGAAATGAACCCAGCTTCATTGAATGTTGCTTCATATGCTACGCCATACTTCAATTTTTTCATATTCATCTCTTCATTTTCCATGAACGGTGAAAATTGCATGTTTTTTGAGTAATACACTTGCTTCACTGTCACGTCATTAGAATTTTTCCAAATGGTCGAATATCCCCGAATGGCGCCAAAATTTAGAGATGACAGAAGTGTGTGTAGTACAAATAGATTCATTTTTTTTTCTATTGTTTTTTTGAATGAGGCAACAAACGAGACTTTATGTTGTCAACATTAAGAAAAATAGAAGTGAGGAAATTGGCGTATTTTTAAAAAATAAAGGTAATAATATTGTGATTCACGATATGCGTACATTTCCAAATGTGTACACGAGATGTCAAATCGAAATCGGAGATAAAATCATAAGTGTGAATGGGGAAAAGCAGTATAGTGCACAGATTACCTCACAAATTATAAAAGAAACTGGTCCGTTTCTATCCCTGCTTGTAGAGCGCTCCACACGGGATTTCGAGTAGATTATTTTTAACGGTTTACAACGTTTGAGTAAAATAAATAGCAGATTGTCATGCTTTCTGCATTAGTCAATAATTACCCAACCGTGTGCATCGTGCGGATCGTGTGCATTATGTGCATTATGTGC
>Ga0160422_10001293_pt1 | contig 15716 bp, 10 predicted proteins | sample Fk160mmetaG_FD_108192 | JGI IMG/M metagenome (GOLD analysis project Ga0160422, IMG submission 108192) | Marine microbial communities from the Central Pacific Ocean - Fk160115 60m metaG | ecosystem: Environmental > Aquatic > Marine > Oceanic > Photic zone | place: The Central Pacific Ocean... | reverse complement strand
GTTTCTACATCCAAGCCATTGGACAATTCGGTGAATTGTCGGGGGCGACCAACGTAGGTTCCGCGTCCACCTTCCATTTTCATGGCCCAACCATTGTTGTTGTTGAATCCTTCGGTTGGATTCAGGAATGTCACGGCTTCAAAGGATGCAACGTCATTGGCACTGGTCACAAACGGTCGGATGGTGACCTCGTTGTTGTCAATATGAAGTGACTCGACGTAGAGTCCTGAACGGACAACGACTTCATCGCCGTCTGAAACCGCTTCGAGAACGTCTTGAATAACTGGGTACTGGGTGTCGTTGCCGACGTACCAAAGGAATGTGCCGTCCGCTTGGGGGACGGGGTTGGGATCGGGAAATTCTTGCCCGAGTGCGACGGCGGTAACTGCTGAGGCCGCAAGCAGCGAAATGTGATTACGCATGAGATGTTCTCCGTAGAACGTTTCCGTGCTCCAGTTGGTCGGGACCACCCCTCCCATGCGTCAGTGGATCCCCCCCTGACAGCCGTCGCACAATGTAAGTCACTATATTCCAATAATTTAGCTATTTGCACGTAAAATTTAGCCCTTTTATTGGAACGTAAGTTTTGGGTGAAATTTCCACAAAAAACCCCAGGGAATTGCTCCCTGGGGGTCTGAGGGCAGGATGCCGTGACTTTAATCAGTCGCAGGTGCTGCCAAAGTTGGAAAGCACTTCGATGATGTCGCCAAATTCGATGTCACCGGAAGAGTTGACGTCCGTTCGGCAAGTGCCGAGCAGGCTCATCATTTCTTCAAGGTCAATCGCATCAATGCTGCCATCGGAGTTCATGTCTCCCATTGGTGCAGGCGGATCAAGAACCAGTGTTGCAGACGACTCACAGGTGTTGGAGTTGTCCAAGCCAATTCGGTACTCAGGGAAGTAAGGCGTGTTGATGGCGTAATCAGCCTCTGTTTCCAAGTTTGAATCGTACGGAGTCGTCGGATTTGGGAAATCAAGTCCGTTGTTGTCACTGAAGGCACAACCGGAGAACATGATTTGCGGCTGACCTCCAGCAGCTGACGCATGGTCAACCCAAGCAACGCCACCGTAAAGATTGGTCACCGTGTAATTCTTGACGAAGCAAGAGTTCAGGAATCGGTGTTCATCTGTTGCCAATGATCCATCGGCCTCCCAATGGAAAGTTCCACGTCCAGAATTGTTGTAGCGAATCTTGCAATCGGTCCAAGTTGATTTGCCGTCTTTGGCCATGATGGTGCCATCGGCAGCACGTGAATCGTTGTCGGAGACTTCACAGAACATCCAAGTTGAGTCAGCACCATTTTGATACACGGTTCCGTATTGGGCGGAATCGTTGTATTGGACGCGAACTTTGTGGAATGTCGGACGCGTGGTCGAGTCACCATGGATGCCAATCACGCATACTGGAAGATCTCCAGCTTGGTCGTGAGCATTCCCAGTGGCGTACAAATATCGGACATCGCAGTCAACAAACGCAGTTTGGTTGTCGCTTCCGCTGACCATGATGCCACCGCCAGAGCCTTGCATCGAGGTAATCAAAGCGCCATGGAAGGTTCCAAGTCCAGAATCAGAAAGGACGGCAACATCATCAAGGGTACGAGATTGGAATCGGATGACACCCTTTGCGGTACCGCCTTGTCCCGTGGAGTAAGTGCCTTTTGCAATTTGTGGGACTTCAACCAAACCGCCAACCGCAGAGTAGTCGAAGGTGTCCCGAGGTTGAATTCGGGTTTCAACATCCAAACCATTCGAAAGTTCGGTGAATTGACGTGGGCGTCCAACGTAGGTTCCGCGTCCGCCTTCCATTTTCATGGCCCAACCGTTGTTGTTGTTGAAGCCTTCAGTGGGGTTGAGGAAAGTGACGTTTTCGAACTCAGGGCCATCGTCTTCGGTCTTCACAAACGGACGGATGGTGACTTCGTTGTTGTCAATGTGAAGTGACTCGACGTAGAGGCCGGAACGGACAACGACTTCATCGCCGTCTGAAACCGCTTCAAGAACGTCTTGAATAACGGGGTACTGGGTGTTGTTGCCCACGTACCAGAGGAATGTCCCGTCCGCTTGAGGAACGGGGTTGGGATCAGGAAACTCTTGGGCCAAAGCCACAGAGCCGACCGCGAGGGTCGAAACAATAGAAAGTGAGAAACGCATGAGTGAAACTCCAAGCGCGAACATCCACCTTGGGCCTTTGGTGAGACCATCCCCCCATTGATGTCAGTGGTTCCCCCCCTGACTACCCTCGGCTGTAAACCACTTTTTATCAGTGATTTACATTTTATCAACGATATTTTCAGATTTTATAGGAGCAGCTGTCAACCCTGAAAGTGGGGTTCATCTTCGGAGGGATGGGATCAATTAGCACTGTTGATCCCATCTGAGCAGCACCAACAGCAGATCTTCAAAGCCAATTGAGCCATTTTGATCAAGGTCTTCGGTGCATGTCGAGCATGCATCACCCCACAAGAGCAGCACGGCCAGAACATCCTCGAAATCAACCTTGTTGTCCCCGTTGGCGTCTCCATCGCAGATGGGAGGTGCAGGTTCGCACTGGCGGCTTATTCCTTGGATATTGGCCACTGCGGCCACCACGAAGCTTGGAAATCCAGCTTCTTCAACAAAAAATCTGAAGCTTGGTGCTTGAGAGATGTCAAAAGCGGGGGACTCGCTCAGATCAATTTCAACTTCACGCCACGCTGTGAGTCCGGGATTGTGCGCTTCCTCTCCGACCAACCGGTGAATTTCATGCCAATGCATCCCTTCGTCCCATGTCGCCTGAATGATGAAATCATCGTCAGAATGTGCGGGGACACCATTTCCAGGTGAAAACCAATAGTCAAAGGTCAAAGTATTTGTCCCGACGGGGAATGGGGTCGACTCTGCTGCGGTGAAGCCATCTACGACACCGCTCCCACAGAGCGGAAGCCCGGTGTCGTAGCCGGTGATCAGTACCTCATTGCTTGATCCATCGGGTCCCTCTGCGGGTATTCCGTTCGATGAGCAGAACGGAATGTTCATCAATCTGGCTGCCCGCCAACCACTTACTCCACTCGAATAAGTTGGGCTCCAGCTTTGATATTTCGTCAAGGTGTCATCGATTCGAGTCAAAATGGCAGAACTCCCGGCAGTGAAGGTTCTTTCGCCATCGGTGGGGAACTGGGCCACAAGTTGTTGATTGTCATACAACTTCACCGAAAGTGAGGCCGTCTGGTCGCATGGAGGAACCGGTGCTTTGGTGGAGAACTGTCCTGGTCGAATTTGGTGAAGTTCCAATTGTGTTTGTTCACCGTGTAGGACCCGAGCTGCCTCGAGCGACGAAGTGACGGGAACGCCTTCGTTGAGTGCCCAAATCTGGACATCAATCTCAGCAGAGCCCAACCTGGAAGGTGATGGTTCGCTTAGAACGCCGATTCTGGTGCCGGTGAAGTGGGCCCCATCCACGCACACCCCGACAGGAATTTGAATGCCCGGGCCTTCCCCGTCTCCTGTGATGACCATAAACCAGGTCCCAGGCTCAGGCTGGTCGACTGAAACCTGCTCAATTGTGTTGAGGACATCTGTCCCTTCAGATCGTGTTGCTGGCCACGATGGATTGTTTGGATCAAGTTGCCACGGGTAGTGGATGGTTCCGGATGGACTGATCAACCTTAAATCAAGGTTCCGTCGAATGACGCTGTCGGAGCCATCTGCGGGGGCATCTGACCAAGCGATGGTGCAGCGGAAGGGTGAGCCATCGGAGACAATTTGCCGGGCAGTGGTTGACCCGAATTGAAGCAATTCATCCAAGGCATTTCCGAACATCACAGCATCAAGTGCAGATGAGGCATTGAGTTGACCAAAACCACTGCGGAAGTCAGGTCCTTGGGTGCTGATATCGGTTGTTGTACCGCAAAGGACGGCTCGTAAACATTCTGGAGTTGGTCTATCTGTGGTGGCTGGTGACATGAGCCATGCTTCTTGAAGCAACGCTGCCGTCCCCGTGACACACGGTGCAGACATGGATGTTCCACTCCGCACTCCAATCGTATTTCCTGGTTCGAGGCTCGAGATCCCCAAGTCTTGTGAAAGCTGAGCGCCTGGAGCCACGAGGTCGGGTTTGATGCGTCCATCATTGGTCGGGCCATAAGAGCTAAAGAGTGCGACGGTGCCAAGGTCGGAATATGTTGCCCCTACGGTAAGGCCATTTTTGTTTGTTGCCGGAGGTGCGATTGTCCCGTAGTCGCCGCAGGTGTCAAAGCTTCGTTCATTGCCAGCGGCCCAAATTGATAGAACCGGACTCCCATAGACCCCTCGAACCGCTTGGTCAACCACATAAGACGCCAGACCGTACTGGCCGAGGAGATCGCAGCTGTAGCCATTCACATTGACGTTCACACCAATAGACGCATTCAAAATCGAAATGTCACGTGACGCAGCTTCCATAAACGCGGTTTCGATTTGGAGCGGATCCGTAAAAAAAACATCCCCTTGACTGTCCGCGAAAAAGGGCTTCACCACTGCCGAAAGATTTGGGGCAGTACCTTTGGCAGCTTCAAAAGAGGAAAGAATGGTCCCAGTGACATGTGTGGCATGTCCGTCGTCGATTCCCTTCTCAAGGTTGATAACCCTTCCTGCAAATCCGGGGTGTGCCACGTCGACCGATCCCGTGTCAAGGACATAGACAGATTGATTCTGTCCATACAGCGGGAAATACGACTGCAGGGTGTCCACGGAAACCGCGGCTCTGATTTCGTTGTTGCAGGCAGAGAGGGGCGGAAGCGCTGGTTCTGCATACAACAAATCTCCATCAAGAAATGGGACATCGCATCGCATGATCTTTGGGAGCAATGAGGCGAGAATTTCTTGATCATTGTGGTCGCCTACGAGCGCAAACCATGGGCGTTCTGTGGATACCAGTGCAATGAGAGAAATCAAGAGCATGGATACATCATCCCTAAAAAAAGAGAACACAACAAAAAAGTTGGCCCCATTGCGGGGCCAACTTCAATTCCACATTTACGTGTAGAGGCGAGTGATTGTCACTCGCAAATTTCGCCCCAGCTGTTCAAGATGGAGAGCACATCAGCAAACCCGACTTCGCCATCGCGAGTTGGATCATATTGACAAGTTCCCAGAAGAGACATGAGCGCATCGAGGTCTGCAAAGTTGACAGCGGCATTGCCATCAACATCGCCTGGAATGCCGTTCCCATCGTTGTCAACAACGTTCAGGCCAGACGCGGAGTTGGCTGAGCCGTCGTTGTTGATGCCCCAATCGGAGTACAGACGATACTCAGGGAGATATGGAGTGAAGATGGCCGACTCTTCAGGAATACCATTGGTGCCAGCCATCTCGCCGTATGGGCCATTCTGTCCAGCGGGAACGGAGGTGTTGAACTCACATCCGCTGAACGAAATCTTCGGATCCAAAGAAGAACCAGTGGCAGTTGAGTCCACCACGTAAGCAATTTCGCCCCACCCTTGATCGGATTCCGCTGTCTTGTTTTCGCCAAAATCGCACTGGGTGAATGCATACATCCCTGTGGACGCTGAAGCATCCCAGTAGATGGTTCCAAGGTTAGAGGTGTTTCCGTCGTTGACAACGGCTTGACTACCGAATGCACAGCGGATGAACTCAGCAGATCCACCGGAGCCCATGACGGTGCCGAGGGAAGCCGGTGCGTTGTTGCTTACAATGCTGGTCTGATCGAACCGTGCTGATCCACCGTCAAGATTCACAATGCCTGCCGTCGCGCCATTGTTTCTTTCAATAGTGCAGTTAGACATCGTGGTGGAAGAATCCTTCATGGACACTGCGCACACCGGAAGTCCACTGATGGCGTGGGCATTGCCCGTACTGGTAAATTCGGCAATTGTGCAGGCGACCACGCAGGAGTTGTCTCCATTGTACGCCATCAAACCGCCGCCAACACCTTGGTGTGGTTTCATTCCACAGTCAGAAATGGTGCAAGATGAGCCATCGAGGAGAATGCTGACATCATCGAATGATCGGGATCTGAAGACAAACGCCTGATCATTAACATTACCCTGAGCAAGTCTCGTGTCGGTGCCAGCTGGAGCAGCATTGAGACCAAACGCAGCTTGGTCGTCGAGGACAACCACTGCTTCTTGTCCATTCAGCAACTCATTAACCGACCGCGGGTTACCAATGTATGAGCCACGAGAACCTTTGATGTGCATGGCGTATTTGTTGTCGTTGTTAAATCCTTGGGTTGGATTCAAGAATGCAACATTGTCAAATTCCATGGTGGTTCCGTTGCTCCGAACACGTGGTCGAAGAGTCAGCATGTCTTTGTTGTCAATCATGAGACTTTCGACGTAAAGAGCAGTATCGGTTCCAGTTTCACCGTTCACGACGATTTCATCACCGTCAGAGCATGCTGCGAGAACATCTTGAATGACTGGGTACTGAGTGTTGTTCCCGACGTACCAAATCTGCGTCCCGTCGGCTTGTGGGGCCGGATTCGGATTGGGAAGTTCTTGGGCGAGCGTCACAGTGCTCGCAACCAACGTTGTGAGTGCAAAGATCTTGTTTTGCATAAGGTATGACTCCTGAGTCAACAAATGGGAGGGGGGCCGCATAAAGCGGGTTAACTTCAGGAATTTAGAAATGAAGTCTTTTTGAGCACGCCTTTCTATTTTTTGCTGAGTTCTGTTGATGAACTGGTGCACAGGGTGTCGCTGGTTTTATTTATTTAAAAATGGTCACACCCTGTCAATGTCCCTTGGACATACACCTGACAAGTCGTCCACAAGACAGCAACCTTCTGTATTCAAGTGGTACAGAGGTTTGTCTTCCACCCGAAAGATTCGGGCGGGCATTTGGCTGAAAAATTTTTATTTAATCAACCGCAACAGCATCCAAAGCTGACCAAGCTTCTGTTTGGTTCATTGGCTCCAATGGTGGCAACGATTTGGACCACTGGTATCGGCCGCTTCCTTGAAGAATCCATTCGTGCATTTCGGGGACATCGACGGTTTCTCGGCCCCACCATTCATCCTCCCCAGCAACGATCTCGACGATCAGTTGGTTTTGGTCCGCCAGATATTCGTACCTCTCTTTGGCATCTGGTGGGCACGCGGCATACTCAGAGCCCCATCGCAAATAGAGACGGCCCGGAAGTTCATTGAGAGCTGATTGAGCTCCGGTGATCTTGTCAATCGGAGGAAAAGTCGAAACCAAGGCCACCCCACTGAACAGTTCTGGGCTTTGTTTTTGGAGTTCGAAAGCGGTCAGCCCTGCCTCGCCAAAGCCCATGAGTCCGATTCGCGTCCGGTCGAGTCCATGTCGCTCAATGGCCGCTTCGATCGTCTCTAAGATCGCTTCCCTGCGGAACTCGTCGTTGTGACCGTTTCCGCCTGGGCGTCTCCCCCAGCACACAAACACGTCGTGGTTTTCACTGGGCTCATAGGAAAGCGCTTGATTGCTGATCGACTGCCGTAGGTGAGGAATAACAAAGAGCGCTGGGCTTGGTCCATCAGGGTTCCCGTTTCGAGGAATTCTGATCCAGCGTTGGATACTGCCGTCGATTTCTGAGCGGAAAGTCTCCCAAGTACGATCTTTTGCGTCTCTCACTGCAAGGTTGACGGTGGATTTTCCCAACACCTCTCCGTCTTCTGCTCGCAATTCGAGTTCGAAGGGATAGGGCTGCGGATCAATTTTAAATGGCGGGGGGCCCATAAACTTAAGCTCAACTTTTTGTGAGGCATAAGGTTGAAGGTCGCAGGGCGTTCCCTGTGTCCATTCTCCAGGTTTCCAGTCTCGCGGATAAATCCGCCCCACATACTTGTCGTTCGGCTCAAACAGACAGCGGGCCCAGAGTGAACATTGTGAGAGGGTTTCGCCGGTCAGGTTGCTGACCACCATCGCGCCAAAGGCGTTGGTTTCGACCAGATCAACCGCTTGGGGAATCGTCCGGTCGTACTGGGCAATATTGACTTTGGCTTCCAATGCTCCCTTCACGGGCCGTGCAGACAACAGCAACGTTTTGTCAGCGCCCTCGATGAAAATCCAATTTCCCCCTTTCTTTACCGGAATAGGCCACTGGTGGGCACCAATGGCACCAGGATCTCGGGGGTGCGTAACACCATGAGAAAAGATGGCGCTGTGCCCTTTGCAGGTCAACATCAACAACCCGTCCCCGGGAACCTCATACAGAAGCGCTACACCTTGACCCTCGGGCAGCGGTTTTTGCAGACGGCCAACATCAGCCTTGGTCCAGTGGTGTTGGAGGGGGAGGCCATCTTGAGTGGTCGACGACAGGTCAAAAGTGCCGCTGCTGACCCAGATTTGATTTGGCTGGATGCTTGGTCCCAATTCCAGCTGCTGGAAAGAGGACAGCGCGCATAACATGAGTAAAGAGATCATAAATTTCCCCCTGAATCTTCAGGATATTCTGTACAGACCGAGAATCAACCCCTTTCTGGCCCGTTGTGCTGGGTCTTGGGGGCTGAATTCTTGAACATCTTGGGAGAACTTTGGCGATGCCATTACTTTCACATGTTGCGAAATCAGGAGTCGCTCTCGGCTTCATTTTGGCTCTTTTTCTTGGCTTCCAAGCTTCGGAAGGATCTGCGCCCTTGAAGCCAGCGGTCGGTTGGCAGCTGGACCCCGTCCATTCGTTTGGTCTCTTCCGGGTGCAACACATGAACGCGGGCATGTTTTGGGGCCGATTCAACGACGTGACCGGGACCATTTCCCATCACGAGGATGGGAGCATGCCTCCCCAGTTGAATGTCCGCTGCATGGTTGAAAGCATTGATACGGGCAGTGAAAAACTGGACCGAACGATGCTGGGCCCCAAGTGGTTCAATGGCAAGGAGCACGAAGCCATGACCTTTGTCTCCACTTCCGGGGAAAAGATTGATGCCACCCACTGGACGCTTAAAGGCGACCTAACCATTGCTGGTATTTCTCGAGAGGTCGAGGTGATAACGGAACTCACTGGCATTGGTGGGGGCCCACAGGGCCGGAAAATTGGTTTCGAGTGCACGGTCGAGATCAACCGGAACGCCTTTGGCATTCGGATTCTACGTGGAGCCATCGGTGACACAGTGCGCCTAGTGGTTGGGCTCGAAGGCGATGAAATCAAGGCGGAGTGACGCGCATGCTGGCTGAATTGCTTGTTCCCATTTTCCTGCCCGGGATCGCTTTTTTGGCGATCCTGTTGGTATTGAAGCCAGAACATCGGGAGCGTTGGTCAGGCCTCGTGGGAGGCGGGGTGCTTCCTTTGGCTACTCTGGTGGGATTTGGCTTCGAGGGGGCTTGGCCCTCATCCTTTTCCGATTGGCACCGCTTGCCACTGATCTTGGGCGGGGTGGGACTGCTTTCGGCCGGGCTTTGTTGGTTGCCTTCAGGCGTTCGGCGTTGGTTCGCTCCGCTCGGATTGGGGGCATTGGCTGGGGTTTTGGGCGAGTTTCCAGATATGAATCGCTCTGACCAGTGTCTCTTGGGGCTCAGTGTTGTGGTGTCCGTCAAATGGTGGATGCTGGCATCGGAGGCCACGCTGGGTCGTTTGGTGGGGCTTGGGGCTTGGGTTTCCTGTGTCGCTTTGGCCCCAATGGCGCTTGACGGTGGATTCACAACCTTGATGATTTTGTCTGCTTCCGGGGCCACGGTTGCCGGGGCTCTGGTATTAGCGCCACGGTCTCTCGCTGCAGGCGGGGGAGGGTCCATGTTGCTGGGAGTCATGATCCCTCTACTGGCTTGGTGCGGCTTTTCCTACGACTACGCCGAAGCACCATGGTGGCAATGGGCCGGGGTGGCGGGGCTGCCCGTGGCCATCATTGTCTTCTTTGATCCGGTCTCAGTGGCGGAAGGACAAGCTCGAGGTCCTTGGATTTCTGGTTTGATGCGGGCCCTGTTTGTGGTTCTGCTGACGGGATGGTTGTTGCAACCAACGCTGGATTCACTGGTGGCCCCTGCGGATGACCCATACGGCTCGTACTAAATCTTCCGAGTGTGGGTGGACTCTTTTTCGCGGTTCCTGCATACTGAGTCGTATATGAAACAACGTCGAGCCTTCACCATTGTGGAACTTTTGGTCGTTATCGCCATCATTGCACTTTTGGTGTCGATCCTGCTGCCCGCCATCGGGAAAGCAAGGGATCAGGCCAAGCTCACCCAGTCGATGGCCAATTTGCGCAACATGGGGGCCGGGAGCGATTCTTACGCCGCGGAATGGAACGATCGCCAGTTCACCCTGCTTGAAGACAACATTGCTCAGTACGCGGACAACGCCGATCAAGCCTTTCCGGCGTATCGAAATGCCCACAATGGCATCAACCACCAAGGGGTCATCTTGGGATGGGGATACGTGCGGGCCGGCTTCCCGCCCGCACCCACCGGTGATTACTTGTATTTCGAATGGCCCGTTGATGGAGGTCACCCCGAAACCCGAGGCATGGTGCAGCCCATTGTCTTTTCTGGTGGCGGCTATTACTCCGGTGAGTACTTTGGTTCCTTTCGATTGATCAACTGCCGCCAGTGGAATGTTTACATGGCGCCAAAGTTCTATGACGAGATCTACTTTGCTCCAAAAGACAACGTGGTGCGTCGCGAGGTCGAGAAGCAGGGATGCTTTGACGATCCTGGGGAATTCTGTGCCCATGACACCGCCATGACCTCGGTGCTGGCCAAGCCCATTTGGTCGTCGTACGTTTTGTCTCCGGCGGCCATGTTCAATCCGAACGTCATGGCCAATCCAGAAAAGGGGGGTTGGACCAACCCCTGGACCATGCCTGGTGGATTCCGATCGCCAAGCAAAGGGCAGTGTCGATATCCCTCGCTGAAAACCCACATCATCGAACACCACTGGCTGCAGGCACGCCGCAGCTCGTGCAATCCCAACTTCACACCCGGCACGTTTGATGAAGGGGCCTGTGAACCCTGGTATTTCAACCACAGCTGGGAGTCCAACCCCGCCACGCTGTTCTACGACGGGCACATCGAGACCGTCGGCGTTCGCAAAGCAGAACGGGCCGATGCCCGAGTGACCACACAGGCGGGATTCGGTCTTTGGAGCAGAGATTGCGGCAACTGGGGGGCGGATGGGTACCACATTGGGGCCTCGTATGACTACGCCAACACCTCTTTTCACGTGTTGACCACCGATGGCATCTTGGGACGCGACATCCTCGCTGACTGATTGCGACATCTGGCACGTTGCACTGGCCTTATGTTCTCTGCACACTCTTTTTATTTGCCACCCAATCCTCACCCCCTTCTGGGTGGATTTCGCCGTGAAATGTCGATTTCCAGGCTTGGCTTGTGAGTCTTTTGCCTTACATTGGTCGGAAGCATCACACCGTGGTGCACACTCGGAGACGAGAGAGACGGAGGAAGCATGTTGCTCCTCTGTTCGTTTCTTGAGCTTTCCTGCACGCGCGACAGGATGGCTCTCAGAGTGAAAGTGAGAATTCAAATGATGAAGTCTCTTTTGATTGTTGCAGCATCTACAACTGTTGCTTCAGCAAACACTATTGATTTGTTTGCCACGAGTTCGTGGGATAGCGAAAGTTATCTCATGCAAAGTAATGGCTACTGGAACCCCTTTGGCGGTGGCCAGTGGATGGGTGGCCCTCAGTATGTGTCCGTAAATGGTGGATTTGAATCTGTTGTAGCAGGTTCAGGTGCACTTCCAGCAGGCGCCAACCCAGGCGATACGATCGACGGTTGGGTCGGCTGGAATCTTTACGGTGGCCAAGCATGGCAATCTGATGATGCCAACGAAGGCGACGGTCTCTTCGGTGGTGCAGCTGCAAAAGTCTGGGCAGGTAACCCGGGTGACTTCGCAGGTGCCGCCTTGGATATTGACGTCTCAAAACTGTCAGCTGGGGATGTCTTAACCTTCTCTGTAGAAATCTACACCCCAGAGAATGATGGATTTGGAAGAGGTTTGGGCGAAGCTTACGCCGAGATTAACGGATTTGATGCTGATGGCAATCGCTATGAAGGCACCAATTCGAGTGACCGACGAGCAGACTGGAGCAGCGTTGCTGGCGTCCAGTCGCTCGGCGGAAACCTCTTCTCCTACACCGTTACAGGTGATGAGGCTCGTATCGAAGTCAATGTTGGGTTTGCCGGCAACGGCAACTGGGGCGCGATGTTTATTGACAACGCAAGCCTCACATTGACCCAAGTGCCAGCCCCTGGTGCTTTGGCCCTCCTCGGCTTGGCGGCTGCTGGCCGTCGCCGCCGCAAGTAAGTCATATTCTGACTTGCAATCAAATACAGAAAGCCGGAGCCTTTGGGCTCCGGCTTTTTTTGATGTGCATCTGTTGCATTTGTTCCTCTGGTTCCCTTTGTCGGGTTTTCGATACTCATCGGCACCTTTGGAATTGCGTGTCAGAAATCGGCGGGCTTCGATTCAGGGTGACTCTGTATGGCTTGGTCTGACCCCAACAGTCGCTTCTCTTTGCTCCCAAAATGTAGGGGATGACCTGAGGCCGTGCGTTCTGGAAGTGCATGCCAAACCGACCCGAATATTGGCCGTTGGTGCACGGACATCACGCATCTTTGCAGAATATTTTGTGCTCAGTATCAACTTCGTGGATACTGGATTCTTGAAGGTACCTGGTTGAATCTTCGGTTGATTCACCCATCAAGACTTTGCCCATGCAGCCAGAGCCCATTCGCTCCATTTCGGTGGTGATCCCGGTCTTTCAAGAAGAGGCCAACTTGGCTGCGTTGTGTGAGCAATTGTGGCCCGTGCTGGGCTCACTGATGCTTGATATTGAGGTGATCTTCGTCGACGACGGTTCCACCGATGGATCTTTTCACCTATTGCGTGAAATTGCCGACACGAGGTCGGGTGTTCGGGTGATTTCATTCCGTCGCAACGTGGGTCAAACCGCAGCCATGCAGGCTGGTATAGATGCAGCAAGTCACGAAGCAATTGTGCCCCTTGACGCAGATTTACAAAACGACCCCGCGGATATCCCTCGCCTCTTGGACAAGCTGAATCAGGGCTGGGATGTGGTATCTGGTTGGCGAAAACAGAGATCCGATGCAGCGGTACGCCGAAATTTTCTGAGTCGCGTGGCCAACCACATGATCAGCAAGGTGACCGGGGTGGTTTTGCACGATTATGGATGCTCGCTGAAGGCATATCGGTCTTCGGTGGTCAAAGGCGTTCGTCTCTATGGGGAAATGCACCGGTTTCTCCCACTTTACGCCGCGATGCAAGGGGCCAAAGTCACCGAGATCCTCGTTCGCCACCAGCCGAGGAACGCCGGCGAGAGTAAATATGGCCTTAATCGGATCGTCAAAGTCAGTTTGGATCTGCTGGTGGTGGTCTTCTTGGAGCGCTATTTGACCCGGCCGGTGTATGTCTTCGGAACAGTAGGACTGTGCGGGTTGGCGTTGTCCATGCTCACGTTTGTCATGATGATGGTCTTGAAGTTTGGGTTCGATACCAATTTCAGTCGCACTCCACTTCCCGAGCTGACAACGCTGTTGGCTGGACTAGGCGTTCAGTCGCTCTTGCTGGGCGTGCTTTCGGAGTTGCTTATGCGTACATATTTTGAAAGCCAAGGGCGCCGGCCGTATGAGATACGAGAGACCTTGGTCTCGAGGGTCCGGATTATTGGCAGAGGTCCTGCCACTTCTTCAGGGGACTGATCTTGGTCGCGGGAATATCGCTTCAGTTGTCTAAGGCGTGGACGTCTTCGACGCCCTCGTGTTGCCATTTCTTGAGCAGCGGGACCAGGGCAAAGCAGATCACGCTGACCACCAGTGCGGCCATACCAATTTGTCCAAAGACTCCTGCATAAACGTCCACGGTCTCTAGGGGAACCGGAACGCCCGCATCACCATCGGTGGATTCAATGGCCGTGAGTTTGGCGATCAATCCCGCAAGGTCATGGCTCAGGGCGGTACCCAAGAACCAAGCGCCCATGACAGTCGACACAATGCGGGCCGGGGCGAGCCGGGTCACCATGGAAAGGCCAACGGGCGAAAGGCAAAGCTCACCGGTCGTTTGCAGCATGTAAGACAACAGCAGCCAGCCCACGGCCACCATACCGAGCTCATCGTGGTTCCTCGCGCCCCACCAAAGAGCGAGGAAGCCCAGTGCCAGTTGGGCGATGCCTAGAGCGAACTTGGTTGGTGTCGATGGCTCTATGCCTTTGCGTCCCATCCATCCCCAAAGTGCACTGAATACCAATCCAAAGATCAAAATGAAGGTGGGGTTCGCAGCTTGGAATTCACTGGTACGAAGTTCGGATTCGCCTAGACCCATTCCCACGTGTGAAGCTTCCACTGGCCAGTCCACGGTGGCTCGGGTAAGCGCGCCGTCGCCGCTGGCTTCCAGGGTTCCCATCAGGCTCGGGGCGAGTTTGATGGCCTTCCGTATGGTGCTGGCCTCTGGGCTCGAGTCGGAAGCGTCGGGCGTTGATCCTTCGCCATTTTCGACTTGATAACGAGCCAATTCACGAGCACCATCGACCACTTCAATTGTGATGATTTCATTGGAAACGGTGTAACCAAGTTGCTCTTGGGTGAGGGTCAGATCCTGAATTGTGGTTCCAACCGCGTCTGCTTCAACAACCTTTGTTTCTTGGACCCGGTCTACGTTTCGGTCCGTGAACAAGTTGATGGATGAACCGCCTTGGTCAAAGAAGCTCCAAAAGATCATGAGGAAGAAGATCAGCACAAAGATCACCTTCATTCGATCACGTTCAATCTTGGGTGCCTTGGCTGCTTCGAGGATCATGTAGCCAAAGGCGAGTGACCCTGCGGTAAACAGAAAGTATCGTGAGATTTCTGTTCTCTGGACCATTTGGGCGATGATGGGAATGGCGATCAAGGTGCCCAAGATGGTCATGAGCAGTTTGCCCTTGATGTTCTTCACGCCTTCTGGCGCGCGGCCGACGAAGTCGGGAAGTCCGCCTTTGAGCATGGACAACGCGGATATGCCGCCGCCCGCCGCCAACGCGATGGCCAGCAGCCAGCGCAATCCGGCTTGGATGGTTGATTCGACGGGCAGAAGCAGCATGCCAACACTCAAACTGACGGCTGTCAGCATCATGAGCAAGGCACCGATGGCTCCAGGCAAGACAAAAAGCACCAAACCCGAGAGCATGCCGACGGTCGCTAGGCCAAAGCCGTAGTGCCAGCCGTAGGCTTCACCGATGTAGCCGCACGCAATAGGGGCGAGGGCAGCGCCCAAATTGATGCCGATGTAGAAGATCGTGAAACCAGAGTCTCGCTTGGCGCCTTGGGGATACAGTTCGCCAACCATGGTCGAGATGTTCGGTTTGAAAAAACCGTTGCCGACGATCAGCAACGCAAGCGCGTGGTAAAAGGCTGGTTCGGATTCCACCCCCATCAACAAGTGTCCGGCACTCATCAAAAGGCCGCCGATGATGACCGCCCGTCGTTTGCCCAAGAACTGATCAGCCAGCACACCGCCGATGTACGGCGTGGCGTAGACCAAAGCGCCATAGGCCGCGTAGATGCTGTACGCGCGGCTGTCCTCGGCTTGTAGGAATCCCTTGATCATGTACAGCGTGAGCAAGGCCCGCATGCCGTAGAACGAAAAGCGTTCCCACATTTCGACCATAAAAAGTTGGAAGAGGGGCCAAGGGTGTCCTCCAGGGCCGTTCATCGCGACTGCATTGGGCGTGTTCATGAGTGCTGGCCATTGTCCTTGATCGTGGCAAATACTGCACGATTTTCTCACCATTCGGCTCAATGGGGACTGGGGCTCCAACGGGTCG
>Ga0160422_10001292_pt1 | contig 15722 bp, 14 predicted proteins | sample Fk160mmetaG_FD_108192 | JGI IMG/M metagenome (GOLD analysis project Ga0160422, IMG submission 108192) | Marine microbial communities from the Central Pacific Ocean - Fk160115 60m metaG | ecosystem: Environmental > Aquatic > Marine > Oceanic > Photic zone | place: The Central Pacific Ocean... | reverse complement strand
CCGAGGACTCGGTCCGCCGCCATGTCCAACATGACTGCGTTGATATGACTGGGACGAAGGCGACTGAGGCGCGTGAGCCCAGAGCCATTCACCACCTCGAACTCCGAAGCGTGAGCGCCAAGTTCTTCGAGGTACTCCGCGATGACTCTCAGTCCTTTCTCGGTGGTCCCCGGTTCGCCATACACCTCCGCGCCGACTGCTTTCAGCACGTGCTCCGCGAACAGGTTGCTGGAGTGTTTATTCATGCGCGCCAGCACAACCGGTAAGGATGCCGATTCTTTACGCGCCAACATTTTCAACCCATCCGGTGCCGCATCCCGCCGATGCTCACCCTCAACATCGATCCCTCTTTCAGACAAATGCGACTGAAAGACCGACTGAAATTGAGACAACGGATCGACCACTGTTCTGTACACGCGAGATGTACCGCCACCCATTGGTACGGTCCCCTTTACTTTCAGTGTGACTTGACTTCGACCGCGAACCGTGCGCTCGACCGAGTACCGAGTTCTCGTGTTTAACGCCCCTGTTTTCACCTCGTTGATGAGCCTCACAGAGTCCGTTGGTGTCTCCAACACGACGCCCGCGGGTCCGCCAACTTCCGGTCCAGGCCCAATCACCACAGCGACGGTGTTGAAGTTGACACTCAACGCACCGAGCGGGGCGAAATAAGCCGGCCCGTTCGCAATATCGACATCCTTTCGCCACCCCGCGATCAGCCGGTCATCGTCGAAGTGCGTATCGTCGTAGATGACATCACCGTCAATGCGACGAACCCCAGCAAGCCACAGGTCGTAGACCAACCGCCATACATCTTCAGTGACGAGCGTGGGATCCCCGAAACCTTGCACATACAAGTCGCCAGTCAGCGTTCCGTCTGCATCCACCTTGCCATCCGCCGACAAGTAGGTCGAAAACTTGTAGCCGGAACCCAGCTCCCGCAACGCGACCGCAGCCGTAAGGATTTTGACCAAACTCGCCGGAATGAGTTCTTTGTCCGCGTTCCGCGCAAACACTTCCTCCCCGGTATTGACATTCACCACTTGAACGCCAAACTCGGTCCTCCGAAGTGACGAGTCCCCCATCAACGCCCCGAGGCGCTTCTCGATTGCTGCATTCGCAGGCGGAGGACCAGCCAGCGCCGTCCCGGCGCCCCCTACACTCGCGAAAAGAAGAAGACGACCGATAAGAATAGTGAGCGACATGATTAACCGCGGAAGACAAGAGTCGAGGAGAGGGGGAATCGCCCAACCGGGCCAACAGACACATGCAGTGAAGAACTGCACGATTTGTTCCCGCAGGGTATCATTACTATTCGGATGTTTAAAGATATTTTCATGAATATTTTCAATACTATGGTTCGATACTTTAAAGCCCATTCCAGTGCAGCACTTGTCAATGCACGGAATCCTCCAGTGGTGGAGAGCGATTGGATGTGGCAGAACAATGATGAGCCTTTCGGAGCCCGCATGAAACGAACCGCAGTGACATTGAGTGCAGCCACGCTCCTGTCTATGAACGCTTTTGCGACCGAAACCCATCCCGACCGACCTGCGCTACCTGCCATGTCTCTCGAAGAAGGTGGGGCGATGAGCATGTGGCGGAACCCCGCTAACCTCGGCTTCGACCCCGACCCATCCGTCGCATTGCTGTACGGGTCCAGTCTCGGCGGTGACCCAACCACAGCACCGATCAACTCCTTCGCGCTGGCAACCAGCGGAGGCCCCCTTGGCCTTGGAGTGTCGAATCGAACGCACGCCAATCAGCCGAACTGGTGGGCACTATCCACAGCGCTATCGCTGCCGCTCGGCCGCAACTTCTGGTCGGGCCTGCATGCCGGCTTCCAAATGCCACCGGGAGTCGACAACAACTTCACCACAATCGATATCGGCGCCGGCTACCGACCGCTTGCGTGGTTGGGCATTTCTGGCGTTGGCCGAAATCTTGGTGCAGCAGATCACGATGGCTTCGACAAACAGTGGGCAGCCGGAGCGACGGTCCGCGTGGCTGGTGACTTCATGCAGCTCGGAGCCGAGTACCGCCATTACCCAGTTGCATCTGCTGTCCTGCCCGACCACATTGCGGGCACGGTCACAATCAATCCGCTTGACGGGCTCCGTTTTCGCCTCGGCGCCGACCAAATCGGGGGCGTTGCGGTCGGGGTCGAGTTTGGATTTGGAGAAGGACGATTTGGCATGCATGGGCACAGCGTGCTCGGGGCAAACGCCGCGGGTTCTGATCCCTTTGCGATGGGCAGCTTCATCAGCGACCCCGACGCTGGCACCCTGCTCAGCTCGAAGGCAAAAGTCCCGAAGTTCACCCTGAACGAGGCGTACCCATACCAACCCGTTCAAACCTTGTTTGCCCGCAAAGGAGAGAGTTATCTCCACCTGCTTGGCCGGTTGAAGTACGCCGCAGAGGACGAAAACACCAAGGCCATTCTAATTGAGGTCGACTGGTCGCCTTTCAGCTTCGCGCAGCTTGAGGAAATGCTTTCAATCCTCGACCGCGCGCGCGCAAACGGAAAAAAAGTCATCGTGTATTTGGATGAGGAAGCTTCAAATGGCGCCTACATGCTCGCCTCGGGTGCTGATGTCGTGCTGATGAATCCAGCCCAACAGCTGATGCTGGTGGGCCTCAGCGCCGAACTCATGTTCTTTCGCGAAGCGCTCGACATGGTCGGCATTCATCCGCAGTTTACTCGCCGCTCGAAGTACAAGTCGGCCGCTGAAGCCATGACCGATACCGAGGCGTCCGCGCCACAACGCGAACAGATCAACGCACTCCTCGACGACATGAACGCGCGCATGATTGCCCGAATTTCATCGGGTCGAAGCAAGGAACCTTCGGCTGTGCAGAACCTGATAAACCAGGGACCGTTCACGGCAGACGAAGCCATCGAGATGGGCTTAGTCGACGGCGTCGCTTACCCCGATGAACTGCATCGCGAGATCAAGAAAAAGACCGGCAAACTGGCCTTCATCGATGACGGATATCGCAAAGTCGATACCCATTCTGGCTGGCGCGCACCGAACGAAATTGCGCTGGTGTTCGTCGACGGCATGATCACCAGCGGCCCCAGTCGCGGCCCCGGCCTGTTCGGCGGAGCTCAAACTGCGGGTTCTGAAACCATCGTCGCACACCTCAACAAGGCCGCCGAGGCATCCGCAGTTGCCGCGGTTGTGCTCCGCGTCGACAGCCCAGGCGGAAGCGCGATGGCGTCCGATGAGATCTGGCGAGCGGTCTCCAAGGTGAAACGCGCTGGCAAACCCGTTGTGGTCTCAATGGGGGGAGTCGCCGCCTCCGGTGGCTACTACGTGTCGGCGGGTGCTGATGCCATCTTCGCGCAGCCCAGTACAGTGACCGGCAGCATCGGGGTCATCGCCGGCAAGTTCAGCCTCGAGGGCTTGTACGACAAACTGGGCATCAACTATGAAACATATGTGCGCGGTCGGAACGCAGCCATGTTCTCGACGTCAAAGCCATTTGATGAGACGGAGTTCGCAGCCTTTGACCGCATGGTTGGCGACACGTACGCCCAGTTCACCAGCAAGGTGGCTCACGGACGGTCCCTTGATATCGATTCTGTTGAGTCCGTGGCGGGAGGACGTGTATGGTCCGGTGAGCGCGCCAAGAGCAACAAACTGGTCGATGAAATCGGCGGATTTTATGACGCTGTTGAACGGGCCAAGGAAGAAGCCAACATTTCAGGCAACGCCGACATCGTTACTTTTGTGGGCACTGAAGGGGCACGAATGAACGTCGGTGCAGCGGGAATGTATTTGCTTCAATCCGCACTATTCGGCGGCTCCACCAGTCCTCACATGTCACGCGAACTGGAGCTGATTCGCAGCATGCAGATGATGGGTGACGAGCGAGTGTGGGCCATGCTTCCGTACCGGCTGGACGTGCACTAATCCCCGTGAAACCCGCATCCATACTGGTGGTTGATGATGAGCGCGCAGTACGCGTTGCGCTCGAGGTAAATCTGAGCAAGGCCGGCCACCTTGTCTCACTCGCTGATTCGGGAGAGCGAGCGCTCGATATTCTGCGGACCCAAGAAGTGGATGTCGTCCTCACTGACTTCATGATGCCGGCGATGACGGGGACCGACCTTTTGTCACGCATAAAGGAACGATGGCCCCTCACCCAAGTGGTCATCATGACGGGCCATGGCACCGTCGAGCGAGCGGTAGAGGCCATGCGAGTCGGCGCGCATGACTTCGTGATCAAGCCCGTGGCTCGAGCCGAACTGTTGGCCATCATAGAGCGGGCGGTTCGCGAGCGAAACCTCCACCGCCAAGTCGCCCGCCTGCAAGCTCAAGCCTCTGAACGGTACGCTTTTGAAAACGTGATCGGGTCTACACCGGCCATGCACAGGGTCTACGATCAAGTCCGCGCCGTCGCCTCATCGAGCGCGTACGTCCTTCTTTCGGGACCAACCGGCACCGGCAAGGAACTCATTGCCCATGCCATTCATCATCAGAGCAGTCGAGCCACTGGCCCGTTCATCCAAGTCAACTGCGGGGCTCTCCCTGCTGGCCTGCTCGAGAGTGAACTGTTTGGGCACGAAAAGGGTGCATTTACTGGCGCCATTCGTCAACACAAAGGCAAGTTTGAGCAGGCCGACGGGGGCACCCTCATGCTCGACGAGTTGGGTGAGATGCCGGTTGAGACTCAGGTAAAACTGCTTCGCATTCTCGAGTCTGGACGATTTCAACGCGTCGGCGGCACAACGGAACTGCAGGTGGACGTACGGGTGGTGGCCGCCACCAATCGCACGCTCCGCGAAGAGGTTCAGGCGGGGCGGTTCCGCGAGGACCTCTACTACCGACTCAACGTGTTCGAAATTGAGTTGCCGCCCCTACGCAAGCGCACCGAAGACATTCCGCTTTTGGTCGACCATTTCGTTCAACACTTCGCAACAAAGCACGCGAAACCCGTCCGGTCCGTAACGGATGCCGCGGTGTCTCCGCTGATGAGCTATTCTTGGCCGGGAAATGTGCGCGAGCTGGAGCATGTCGTGGAACGTGCCGTCATTTTGTCCAGCGGACCCACACTCGACCACTTCGATCTACCGACCGCACCTCAGACGCCCACCGAGGATTCGACGTCGAGCGGGCTGCCTGCCGACGGCCAATCCATCGCAGAGGTTCTCCGAGAGGCTGAGCGGCAAATGGTAATCCGAGCGCTCGAAGCCGAAAACGGTATTCAGGCGCGAGCAGCGCGCCTTCTTGGCGTATCCCGTGCCAACCTAAACTACCGAATCCAGAAACTCGGAATCCAGATCAAAGACATTCAGTTTGAGTAGCGGTCAATCGATGTACATTGTTCGCAACAGATCGCATGAGGTGTCCTCAGCGATTCGCTGGGCCAACTCCACTGACGTTTCCGCACACTGGTCTCGAGCGTCCTCAAGCTCCCGCGACTCGAGACCCGACCGCACTTCCCCCCATCGGTTCAAACAGCGCCGGCGAAAGTTCGCTTGACCGGATGCATCAAAGTCTTCCCAGCCCATCGACCACTCAGTCATGCACACGCCGAGCTGGCTGGTTGTGCTCCGGCACAGCTGGTCGCAAGGGTCCGGATCGCAGCCTGCTGCGATGAACCCCAGAAACAAAAAGGTGGCCAGAGACGGAATCGAACCGCCGACACGGGGATTTTCAATCCCCTGCTCTACCGACTGAGCTATCTGGCCGTTTTTCCACGCAAAATTCATGAGTGGCCCCGTGCTGCGGAGTGGTGAACCCCATGGCCGGGACCTCTATCTACTCCACCGTCGAACCGGTGTCAAAGGCATGTGGCGACATGAGCCAACGATGGCGGATAAAGTGGAATGCCGCTACGATATGACACGCACAGTGAAACGCGCGAGGTGACCGTGCTCCGTTCCTTTGTCCTGATTGGTTGGATCGCCTCCGCACAGGCTGAAGTGTACCCGGGTGCTGAGCCCATCAGCGGCGCCTTGCACGTCGACATTACCGAGTCCGGTTTCGATGCACTCGGCGGCGCGGTTCCGTTGCTCGCGCCCGGCAGCTTACCGGTCGATGGAGTCTCCGATTCGGGAGGCTGGTGGTGCGCGAACTATGCGTACGACGTATCCGGCCTCACCGTCGAGATTGATTTCGACGACGTCAGGATCACTCCCAATGCCGGGTACCTCGACGTCGACCTCGTGATCAACGTAGCCGTCAACACCGAAGGGTCACCCTTTTCCTTGTACACCGAGTTGGCGTGCATCCCCAGCGATTGCGACGGTTGGGTTGATCCGTTCGAGGTCGACGCCCACACCACAATCGCGCTCGACGTAATCGAAGGCGATGATGGGGGCCCGGCACTCGACGTGGTGATCGGCGACTTCGAGGTCGCCTACGAGCTGACCAGCGACCTCACCCATCTCGAAGGCTGCCCGCTCGGAACCACCGTAGACGTTCTTGATTGGTTTGGCCTCGACGTTGTTGGCCTCATTATCGATTCGCTTTCAGACACCTTGAACAACACGATTGCTGACTTGGCTCCCGAGTTGGAGTCGGCAATGGAAGACGCCTTTTCTGCTGCGGTCATCGAGCAAGAACTGGAACTCCAAGACAAGACGTTATCCATTGGGATTCAACCCGGTGAGATCACGGTTCGGCCCGATGGGCTGCGGCTGTCGATGGACGCGTACACCGGCGTTGCCGAATCGGACGCCTGCATCGCGGAGTACGACGACGGAACCTATTCTGCGGTGGAGAGCGAGCCTCCCCGCATTGGCACTGCACCCGATGGCATTGCTCCGTCGTATGCAGCGGCCGTTCTGCTGTCCGACAACTTTGGAAACCAGCTGCTCTATTCGGCGTGGAAATCCGGCCTGCTGTGCTACACCGTCGATGAAGAACTTGGGTTCCCAATCGACACGTCTATTCTGGGCTTGCTGGCGGGCGAGGCCTTCAACGACCTGTTTCCGGATGCCAAACCGATGGTCATCGAAACACGACCCGTGCGCGCCCCCACACTCTCCGCAACGGGCGACAATGATCTCAATGTCGCCGTCGATGCGCTGGGACTCGACTTCATGGCTGAGCTCGACCACCGAACCGCGCGCGTCTTGGGAATGGACCTCAATGTCGACGCCGGCATCGACCTCGACTTCGATGGTGGTTCGGGAGCCCTCGCGGTGAACATTGACCTCGGGGAAGACGCCATTGCAGCCACAGTGGGATCGAACGATTTCGTGCCGGATGCGAGCGAGACCATCGAAGCCAGTTTCGGAAACGTGTTCAACGGCCTTGTGGGCGGCCTGCTTGGCGACGCACTCGGCGACATCAACGTCGCCCTTCCGGGATTCTCGGGAATCGGGCTCACCGAACTCACCATTGCGCCCGCTGGCACAGACTCGGACTGGGTGGGCGGCTATGCGTCCCTCGGCGAGGTAAGCTACGCATCGGCGGGCTGCAGCGACGATGGCGGTGGCGGCTGCGCGGACGACGCCGGAGGTGGATGCGGGGAACTTGAAGGGGAAGGTTGCTCGGGTGGCGGATGCGCCTCGGCGCCGCGCAACCAACGCCGATGGTTCTGGCTAACCTTCCCCGTCGCTTTGATCGCACTTCGACGCCGTCCCTAAGGCCTCCATCGCACCTGTCGGATGACACGATCCGCCGCATCTTTACCCTCGATCAGGGCGTCATTCGGCGCGTGCGTCTCGATTTGTACAATGTAGTCATCCACCAAGAACAGCGTCCCAAACACCCTTCGGCTCGCAGGATCGGTCGGTGTGCACAGCGCCACAAGTACCTCCTCGCTGATGGAATGGGGGCGCCCAGCATCCTGAAAGGTCCAATCGCACCCTTCCCGCAATCTGGGGGTCAGCGTTCGGCCTTCAAACACCCAGAACTCGGCGAGCGTGTCGGTGGACACGTGCCGCAACGCGACCCGCATCAAACCGCTCGATGGACCCGCCTCCGCAACCCACCCTTCAAGCAGTGGAACACTGAGGCCATACGTCTCGTCGGTAAAGACTCCGTCGTGCACCATTCCCGATGGTCGGTCAACCTCTACAGTGGCGGTCTCTTCAAACTCGGTTCCGCTGGCGTCGGGGCCCTTCGGGAGGCATGCGATGGCGAGGAGTACGATCATTCGGATCCTGTGTTCACCGTTTCCATCACCGCCCTGTGCCGTTCACCCGACCACAACTCAGCGAAGACCGCGCGCTCAGTCCGCTTCGGGTCGGAGGACCGGATGATCTGAAGTATCCCCTGCACCGATTCTGTTGGCGATTCAAGAACGTTCGCTGCCAAGGCATCAGCCGCATCAAGCGCCTGACCGTCACCAACCACCTCGTCGACCAGCCCCACCGCGAGCGCCTCGACCGCAGTGTAGCGCCGAGCAGCCGCCAACACTTGGAGCGCCCTCGACCGGCCGACTCGATCGATGAGAAGCGCTCCTCCACCCCATCCGGGCGATACTCCAAGACGGGCTTGTACGAAACCAATGCGGGCCGACTCCGCTGCAATGATCACATCAGCCGCTTGGGTCAGTTCTGCGCCCCCGCCCAACGCATACCCTTCCACCGCGGCCACGATCACCGTCGGCAGGGACGCCAATGTGTGCAGCGCATCCCCCATGACCTCGGGCATCCCCGCAGCTGTCGCTGAATTCATCAAGTGTGCTCGAACATCCCGCAGGTCACCGCCTGCGCAGAAGCCAGCCCCGGGCTGCCCGTGCATAATGAGAGCCGTCGGCGGGTCGGATGCGAGGCGTTCAACGCCATCCAGAAAGTCAGCCATCATCCCGACGCTCATTGCATTTCGTGCCGCAGGATTGTTGAACACGAGCCGCGCAAGCCGCCCATCTCGGCTCAACTCGGCGGCACCGCGACTCCTCGGGAATGCAGAGGGGTCCCACATCAGTCTTTGCCCAGCCAATCTGCCGCCGCGACATACGGATTGAGCCCCGACTCGAGGGCTTCCTTCACCGCCGCATTTTCCCCCTCGAGCGATTGCCGCGCAACCAGCCGCGCATCTTCAGCGACAACATCGAGAAACGTTCGAATCCGACCGGTCGCTCTGCGAGCCTCCCACGCCATCCGTCCTTTTGTTTGCAACCAATCCGCGTGGGCGTGAACCGCATCCACAACGGCATCGACCCCGTTGTTCTCGAGCGCAGAGCAGGTCCGTACCGGTATGGTCCAACTGTCTTCATTGGCCGACAAATCCAAGTGAACCATGATCTCAAGGTTTCGTGCCAACGCCTCAGCACCCACCCGATCGGCTTTATTGACGGCGAATACATCTGCAACCTCAAGCAATCCTGCCTTCATGGTCTGCACAACATCACCACTTTCGGGGGTGAGGACCACGAGCACCGTGTCGACCACCTCCATGACCGCAAGTTCGGACTGCCCGACGCCGACAGTCTCCACAATGATCACATCAAAGCCTGCAGCATCCATGAGGTCCACAACCTGCCCCGCGGCCCTCGACAGGCCTCCCAAGTGCCCCCGACTCGACAACGAACGTATGAACACACCGGTATCTTCTGCATGGGCCTCCATCCGGAGACGATCCCCCAAAATCGCCCCGCCCGAGAACGGACTCGAGGGATCGACTGCAACGACACCAACCCGCTGCCCCTTCGAGCGCGCCCGACTAATGAGGCAGTTGGTAAAGGTGCTCTTGCCCGCGCCCGGCGGGCCGGTGACCCCCAGCACAAGGGGGTTGCCTGGTCCATGGGCACGACGTGGACTCAGGCTCGAAACGGCCGCCAACGAGCCATCGCTCCGGTTGTCGATTCGGCTGATCGCCCGAGACAGGCTCAGCCGGTCGCCACCGATGGCCGCATCGAACAACGGATCGCTCATCGAAACCTCCAGTGGTGAGCCCAACGTGTAGACGATAACAAAGGTCTCGGAGGTCACCATGCGACAACGCTTCATTTCTTATTTTTCCGCACTCTGGCTTGCCGGGTGCGGCGGTAGCTTTGCCGAAATCAATGGCTCAGTCGATGGGCTTAAAACCGATGGCATGAGCGCATTTTGGGGCGGCCCCTTCCTCGTGTTTGTCAACACAGAGATGGAGTGCGACCAGCTGTCTTGGGTCGACGACAAGTACAGCCTTGACACCGACGAACTGCTCACCGACAAGACCTTCAATGCGCTTCAATTCACCTATGCCAGCGCCGAAATTCAAGACGGTAAGCTGAGCATTGCTCCAAACAACTCGCCGGCGACTGGGTGGTTTATCGCGAGTAAGCGCGGCCAAGCCGACACGTACAAATCCACCACCGGAAACCTTGATACGACTCTGGAGGATGATCGCCTCTCGGGGACCTTCGACGTCAGCTTCGGAGAAAGCGGTAGCCTCGACGGTGAGTTCGAGGTTGAGAAGTGCAACAACCTGAAGCCTCGCCGCTAAAGGGAATCCATTGCCGACTTGGATTTGGCTGATCGCCTGCACTGGGGCCACCGCGCCCAGCGATGCTCCCCGTGGCACGCCAGAGAATCCGACCCCTCCCGAGCCCATCGAACATTGGGAGTTGGTGGGCCGTGTCACGCCCGGCTCCAGCGTGTGGCCTGACGCCCCACCCTTTGAGGGTGGCAAAGCCATGATCGCTCGGTGCCGAGAACGGCGACCTTGCGCTGCAGAACGGTGGCGGTCGGAGAGTGGCGCGACTCTCGACCTCACACTGGTCGAGCGCACCATTTTCTTTGAAGACGGTCGACCGCCTTGGCCTGCCCGCTGGATGTCCATCACCGGCACCCTGCGTGCCTGCCTCGGTGACCCGTTGACGATCCCTCCCACCGATGACCCCCAAAGCATTCGCACCCTCACTACGCAGGGCGATAACGCGCAGTGGACTCTCTATTTTTCAGGCAAGAACACCTGCGGCCTCGAGGGCCAAGTGCGCCTCGATGCACACAAAGATTCCGTCGACTTGCACCCAACCCTCTGCGAAGGAAAGCGATGGCGCGAGGGCGGACGAGAGTGCGTAAAACGGCGCCTCAAGGCAGCACGCGAGGGCGGCAGCGTCACTGCCAAATAAAGTCTCTGAAGCTCGCGTCGAGGTCCTCATCCTTGACCGGAGGTGCGAGAAGCACACGCATGGCTTCTCGTTGGTCCGGGTCGGGATCTCCCGCATACCGCGCGGCCAGCATCAACTCGGTTCCGATGCCGATCGGGGCGAAGGTACCCCGTCGTCCAACAGGAGCGACGCCGAGAGCCCGGAACGCGAGACTCAATCGCCGCAGCCGAGGGTGGACAACAGGAGCCCACAGCGGGACCCATTCGTGATGGCGCTCAACACAGGCAGTGGTCGGATCGGCATCGATCCATCCAAGTCGGCGAACCACGCCCGCAAGCTCCTCTACGTCCGGGTCCGGCTCGAATGGACTCACGGTTAGGTCAATTGCGATGCAACCGGGATGACCCGAGAGTTGTGCAACCCGAAACGGCTGAACATCCGAATCGAGAAGGTGGACCTCATCGCCATCGACGACCGGATTGGCCTGCATCAGGACACGGACTCGGTCATGGGTCTGCAGGCAGGAAGCATCAACGTGACCGCCCGATGACAGAGCATCGCCGAGCCAACTGGCTGTCACCGCGGGTGTACGCGCAACCCACACGGGTTGATCCCCGACGCCAATCTTGCGACGCCCGACGCGGACAGCGACGACCCGGCCGTCCTCGACGACAAACTCGCGAACATTCGCCGATGTAATGATTTCGCCCCCGTTGTTTTCAATCACTGCCACGGCGTTCTCAATGGCCGATGCCGATCCGGCCGCGGGAACGAGGGGGTCGGGCCGAGACCGCGGATTGTGGAACGCTCGAGCCACCGCAACGGACATCATGTCGCCCTGCAAACCCCAACGCCGCTGCGCGTATGACGCGTAGGCAAACCGATAGGCCGGATCCCCCATGCGACGCACAACCCACTCGCGGTAGGTACGCTCTTCTTGACCCTCTCCGGTCAGTGGAATCAGATTGTTGCGCACACGCCGCTCTAAGAACCGCAGCCCCGCATCGGACCGTTCTTCCGCTGCGAACAGACCGGCCACCCCCCGTCGAGACATCGGCAGCGATTCCAAGGAACCGTTCTTGGCTACCCATCGCCGCGGCGTTGCGACCGAAGCAAGGGAGCCCATCACCGACTCGGCGGCGGATCGAAACGAGCCATCGACCAGAACATGCCCGTTGCCCTCCGGCATCGATGGATGCGCCAGCCCGTGGGCGCTTTCAGATTCTTGAATCAGTTGTACCTGCGCCCCGGTGGATGCCAGCATAGCCGCTGCTCGCAACCCATCCACCCCCGATCCAATCACAACCGCCATTCACAAACCTCTGCTCTCAGGGCATAAGATTGCCACTGCAACAACGCTATCGCTTGGAGGCCCCCGTGAGCAAGAATCACCGCAACCCCGCTCCCACTGTAGATATCGTAATTCGAGTTGAGAGCGGAATTGTATTGATCAAACGTCGCAACCCGCCATACGGATGGGCCCTGCCGGGTGGGTACCAAGACGTCGGCGAAACGTGTGAAGCGGCGGCGCGTCGGGAGGCCATGGAAGAAACCGGATTGGCCGTCACACTTGAAACCTTGCTGTATGTGTACTCCGACCCGGCACGCGATCCGCGCAAACATACAATTTCTACCGTGTTCACCGCTCACGCATCGGGCGAGCCGGTTGGCATGGACGACGCGGAGGAAGCACGCATCTTTACCCTCGACAACCTGCCCGCCAACTTGGTGTTCGACCACCGTCAAATTCTGGACGACTACCGGCGGTTCATCGAAACAGGCCTACGACCTTCGCCAGTAGACCGATAGCGTCGTCCCTCCGTAGGTCCGTGGCTTATCGATCATCAGCCCCTCAAACGAATTTGGCAAAAGCTTTGACGCATCATGCTCGACCACGAGCGTTTGCCCCACAGCCTGAACGGCAGCTTCGACCCACGGCAGCGGGTCGTCGGCGTAGGGCGGATCGAGCAGCACCACATCCCACACCCCTGCGCTAAACACGCGATGCGCGTCGCGGACTCGCAGGTCCAACTCCACACCCAGTGTGCGCGCAGTCCGGGCAATGTGCTTCGCCGTCGCCGGATTTCGTTCCACGGTCGTTACCGTCGCGCCGCGACTTATGGCCTCGAAGGTTAGCGCGCCGCTGCCCCCGCACGCGTCGAGGACATTGCGTCCGGCGAGGTCGTGGCCGAGAACCGAAAACAGCGCCTCTCGAACCCGCGCGGACGTTGGACGGACCCCACCGCTCGCCCGGACGGGCACACGTCGTCCTCGCAAATGCCCACCAGTAATCCGCATGACGCAATCACCTAACGCGAATGCCGGTTACACAGCATGCATGCTACGAATTGTATGGATTGCTACGCTCTTCCTTGGGTGCACCAAAGTCGGCACAGACACCGGCGACTCGGCGCTCATCAATGGCCCCACACACACGATCTGGAGCGGGTGGAATCACTCTTGGGAAATGCTCTCGCATCGTGTCTCGCTCATCGACGTGAAGCCCGGCCCTCCCGGTGAAGCAACCTCGGGAATTCTTGGGGGCGACTGGTCCACCGGAGACACATGGTCTGACGAAGTCAACCACCGTATTCATCAGCAGCATGTGACGGGCCACGAACTGACGGCCGAGTCGGGCTCGGTCACGCTGACCGTCCCACCCGAGGGCGCCACCGCCACCACACGCATTGAAATGAACGACGCTCAAATCGCAATTTTAAATGGGTTTTCCATCAATACCGACATCGCTCAGTCGGACGCGTATCCAACCGACTACGACCCCGCGCTTGGCTACACTTCGCGGGGGTTTGCCTTGGGAGTCACGTTGACGGATGATGGACAGGTGGAGGTTACTGCCGACGTCCGGTGGGGACCGCAGGATCGGGATGCAATGAACCGAGCGCTTGCAGTGGCCGACACAGAGGTCACCGTCCATTTCATGGTGCTTTCCACCCCTGCAGCCGTGCAGACAGCTCGGTTTACTGCCACTCAAGAACTGGAACATGAGCCGCCTTACAGCGAGCAAGCTGGTGCCGAACAGGCCTTAAACTGGACTGGATTCGGAGTGGCCGGGGTGGCATCCTTCGCACTCATGCTCAATGAAACGGACGGTGGCGACGGTGGCGACTACCTTCGAAGCTTCGGTGTCGAGATGAATCCGGGGTCTGCAGGAGCCCCGCCCGAGACCGTCGCAGCCGAAATTCTGACCACCTCCGCAATCGAGCTCGCCACCATGACGATGGCAGTAAATGCAGACTTGGTTTGGATCCCGCTGGACCCGCAAGAGAGCCGAGTAGACAACGAAACCATCACCGGCATTCATCCCGTAGGCACATTTACTGTGCCGATTGGATCGGAAACCTAACACCCACCGGATCGGGGGAATTTCGGGGGTCAATGCCCACAACCAATGAGGCACGTCGGCCCAACGAGCCTTTAGGGGGGATCAGACACAGCGAATGGGCTTGAAAAGGGTGCTGAAAGCCATTAGATATCGGGCGATCATTGGGAGACCACCCACATGCGCTCACAACTACTCGCAGGTTTATGCTTCGCGGTGCTTATCGTAGCAGGGCTAACCCTTGGGTTGGTCGGTGCGGAAAGCTATGCCGATGAAAGCGGTGACGTGGTTGCGAGTTCGCCATTCGCGTTCGATATTTCCGAGTTCATCCCTGCTGGCCCGACCGGCATGGAGCCCAACAAAGACGAACTGTTTCCCCTCCGGCCCTACGACCTCATTCCCGACCGGAAAGGTCAAGTGGCGTACGGCGAGGTCGAGCGGGCCACTGTCCTCGATCAACCGATTGCGTATTCCCACAAGCTGCACGCTGGAAAACTGCAGATCCAATGCGAATACTGCCACACCGGCGCCCGACGCAGCATTCATGCAGGTATTCCCGAAACCGGTACGTGCATGAACTGCCACAAGGTCATCGACTCGACCGATCGACCAGAACTCGAGAAACTCAAGGCGTTCTACGATTCCGGCGAGCCCATTCCATGGAATAAAGTCCACGACCTGCCGGACTTTGTGTACTTCAGCCACAAACGCCACGTCCGTGGCGGTGTTCGCTGCCAGGAATGTCATGGCGAAGTCCAGGATGAAATGACCGTCGCGTACCGCGTCAATACCTTGCAGATGGGGTGGTGTTTGGATTGCCACAGCGAGCACCCCAAGGTTGACGAAAACTATGGCGCAAATGCGGAACTTCGGCGTGCTGAGCTGAAGGACTGCTACACGTGCCACAAGTAGGGGCGGGGTGACTCATGACTGACATCAATCGTCGCGATTTTCTTAAGGTTCTCGGTGTTTCTGGCACCGCCTCGGCCTGCTCAATCGACCCAGTCACTCCGATTGAGAAAGTTCTTCCCTACGTGGTCACCCCAGACCAGATTGTGCCCGGAATAGCCACGTGGTTTGCCACACAGTGCACCGCTTGTTCGGACGGTTGCGGGGTCTTGGCGAAGAACCGCGAGGGTCGCGTCGTCATGCTCGAGGGGAACCCCGAGCACCCGACCAACAAGGGAAGCCTCTGCGCGATGGGCATCACCGACCTGCAGGGGACGTACAGCCCGGACCGGTTCGAAGGACCCATGCTCGCGGGAACCCAAGGCACATGGGAACAGGCCATGACCGCGCTTGTCGCTGCGGTGAAGGCGACGCAGGACAGCGGTAAGAAGGTCGCCTGGCTGGGCAAATCGCGAACCGGCGCCACGGCCGCCGT
>Ga0160422_10001291_pt1 | contig 15725 bp, 11 predicted proteins | sample Fk160mmetaG_FD_108192 | JGI IMG/M metagenome (GOLD analysis project Ga0160422, IMG submission 108192) | Marine microbial communities from the Central Pacific Ocean - Fk160115 60m metaG | ecosystem: Environmental > Aquatic > Marine > Oceanic > Photic zone | place: The Central Pacific Ocean... | reverse complement strand
TGTGAGGTCAAGTTGTAGACGTTGTCAGCCGTCCAAGTCTCGGATGTCACAATGTCATCAGTAATGTCGAAATTTCCAGCAAAGGCTGCACCCGAAATTCCTACCACGACAAGAGAGATGATTCGCATGGGATGTGTCTCCATCAAGACATTCCGAGGACAATAATCACGCTGGCCACAACGCAACGCCATGTTTCAGATGGTGAAAGTACCTGTCCTTCGTAAAGATTCTGTTCAGAGTTGTTGATGTGTCTGTTAACAGAACTTGGAACCAGCGTAACCCCAAGAAGACCTCTGCTTCCGTAGTCAACACAATGGGTAAAGTTCACCGCTCAGAATCTCCTTAACCGAAAGCAAACAAATGGAACTGAAGATCGCCCTCGCTGCCTGCACCTTCCCTAAAGATTCACCCGACCTGACGACAGTTCTTCATCAGGCCCATTCCCAGGGCGCCGACCTGGCCTTGCTTCCCGAATGTCCCGCCCAGCCCTGGGTGGCCGCCACCTCCAAGGCCTCCCCGCACGACGCCGAACCCGCCGGCGGTCCGAGAGAGTCCCGGCAAGCCGCAGCAGCTCGAGCCGCCGAAATCGCTTTGTTGGGTGGATCGATCGAGCAGATTGAGGACGGCGGCCGCCTCAACACCGCGGTCTTCTGGGATCAACACGGGCAAGAACAACTTCGGTACAGCAAAATGCATCTCCCCAATGAACCCGGGTTTCGCGAAGCCGCCCACTATGACCCGGCTACCAATGCCGTGCGGTGCGTGGAGTACCACGGCTGGCGTATCGGCGTACAAATCTGCTCGGACAACCAGCGCCCTACTGGGTGCCAAATGCTCGCCGCCCAGGGATGCGATTTAATCTTGAACCCCAGAGCCACCGAGCGAACCTTCTTGGAAACCTGGATCACCATCTGGCGGGCCAACGCCATCACCACGGGATGTTGGATCGCCAGCGTGAACCGGCCGGAACCTGAAGCCGGGGTACCGTTGGGCGGCCCCTCGGTCATCATCGATCCATTCGGCGAAGTGCAACTTTTCGAAGATCCCCTGGCGGTGATCACGCTGGATCAATCTCGAGTGGTTGAAGCGCGACAGGCGTACCCGGGCTACCTCGCGATCCCATCGGCCACCTATGCCGAACTGTGGCAGTCCGTACCTTCACGTCACGCGTGGCCGCATGGTGAACCTGGTTGACCGATAACGACGCGTTTGAATGACGAATTGTCGCAATGGACCACACAATCCCTGCGAAATTCTCTGAACTGGAAAGAATGGGTCACTCCCCCTTGCACTCCGCCCGATGTTGCCAATGATGTAGGTACGTTTAAAACGCTTCTACAGCATTCCTTGTGACATTTGGAGATACCACATGAATCGCATCGCGCTTGGCCTCTCGCTGGCCGCATCAAGCATCGCTTTCGGTCAAGTTTTGGCCTACGAGCCTTTTGAATATCCCGCCGGCAACCTTAGTGGTAAAGATGGTGGCATTGGTTTTGGTGAACCCTGGCAACAAGCAGTGCGAACAAATTCGATTACAGCTTCAAGCCTAGAAATTTCAGGGATCCCCACCACGGGTAATCGTCTGACTGAAGGTGGCGGGTATGTCGATAACATTCGCACACTTAACCAGACCATAGCCCCCGCAGATCCTCAAAATCCGGTTGCGACGGAAATCTGGATGTCTGTCCATGCTGCACTGAATGAGGGCAATGACCACGACCCATTTTTTGAGTGCTTCACTGGAGTGACCTTAGTTCGTGAAAACGGAGATGAAGCTATCCGTCTTGGGCAGGTTTACGCAGATGGAGTCTGGGGATTTAGCCAACCATTTGTGACTGACGTACGGTCAACAGTGAACATTGATACGACGCCCAGACTTTTGGTAGTCAGAATGCTTGATCCGGGGACCGGGGGACAAGATTGCGTAGTCGACTTCTGGGTTGATCCACCCCTGCAGGCTGGCGAGCCTGCAGCAGATCCATCGCTTAGCGGGATCATTTATGGTGGCGGGTTTAATCGGGTCAAAGTTTTCGCTGGTAACAATGGCGGAGCATCATGGCTGACTGACTACGATGAAATTAAGATTGGTCAAAGTTTCGAAGAAGTCACGACCGGAACTCCTTCAATCGCTTATGAGGGATTTGATTACCCGGAAAATGATGTTGGAAGCACGATGGATGGCGGGGTTGGATTTGCAACCCCTTGGTCCGACACGGCCCCAGTCAATCGAACTGTAGTTGAAGGCATCACGACCGACTGCTCCAGTGAACTTGGAGGATCAGGCAGTACTGGTGGCAGTAACGCTGGAGCGTTCCGCTATCTCGACAGCACATATGGCTCGAAAGAAGAAACCATCTACTACTCCATCGTTGCTCGCACAAACCCTGACAATCCAATCGAACCCGACAACTTCGACTGGTATGCAGGGGCTTCCCTGTTTAACGGAGACAGCGAGGTTCTTTTCATCGGTAAACCTGGCGGTGCTTCCAACTGGGGATTTGATTCACAAGATGGCGGCTGCGGGGATATTCCAGAATCCTGTGGCCAAGGATTCTTTGAAATCAGCGATGATCCACGACTTATCGTGGTAAAGCTCGATTTCGACGGCATCGGCGGTGCAACCACATCATTGTGGGTTGACCCTGCAGATTGTTTAGAAGGCACACCCGATGTTGTTTACGAAGACCCAAACAACCCTGGCTTCAACCGAATCCGGTTCCAAGCTGGCAACGGCCCCGCCTACATGGACTTCGATGAAGTTCGTCTAGGCCGCACCTGGGATGATGTGGTTCCCAACAACGGCGGTGGCGGCAGCAACTGTCCAGAAGACATCAACGGAGACGGCATCGTCGGCTTTGGAGACGTCCTCGAGGCACTGTCTGCTTGGGGAGCCTCTGGTGGTGCTGCAGACGTCGACGGTGACGGCACCGTTGCCTTCGGCGATGTGCTCGCAGTGTTGTCCGCATTCGGCCCCTGCTAAAGCAAGACCGAATCCATAGATCAATTGATCTCATCGCACGGCCCCGCTTCGGCGGGGCCGTGTTCGTTTCAAGGGGTCCAGACCCCCTGCTCGATCAACTGCTGGGTCACCTTGCCCGACCAATCACGGTTGGCCGCGGGTGATGCAGGAGAAGGATGAAGAATGCTGGTGACCCGCACGTCATCGGTGAGGGCCCTTCTGGCCGCGAACTCAGCGACCTTCCCCACCCCAATCACATGGGGCACGTTGAGGATCTTCACCAATTCACGTAAACACGTGTCACACGGTGCCGTCAAAGCCGTCCGCTCGTCCGCTGGAAGTTTGTCCGGAGTTCGGTTGCGTCCACTTTCTTCCATGAACGCCAGAGGACACCAATTCCAAACAAAGTGAGATGCGGCAAACGCATCGGCGGTGCCAAACTTCTCCTGCATGAGCCCCCAAAACCGACGCCCAGACACCTCACTTTTCGCGCAAGAGAATCCCCTGATCGGACGATTGGGATGGGCATCCGCAGGCGAATCCACCGTGCCCTCCAAGCCAAGGAAAGACTGCACCGCGGCAACCTCACCAAATGGGACTCCGGTCTGCGACATACCCCATGGACCTGGGTTCATACCCAAGAACAAAATGGTTCCTTCGCAACGAGCAAACCGTCTGAGGTACGCCTCGTGGGGCTCTCGGGCATGGTCAAGAGGTCTAGAGATGTGGGTGACCGGGGAGGCAAACTGGAGACCTCTGGTGTCCGAAGCGACTTTTCTGGAGCAGGCCAAGACCTTTTGAGTGATCGCGGGAGAAAGAGCCATTTCAGGTGGAACGTACAATCCTCGTGAAATTTTCCGAAAATGTCGGGACGTTACCCAGCGCAGACTCCCCAGTCTGCCAGACCCCGAAGGATGTCGGCAAAGTCGACGATCCCATCGATGTTGACATCCTCCGGGATCCAATCCCCTTCAGAGCCATACTCCGCCAGAATGTTCAAGATGTCGTTGAAGTCGACCGTACCGCTGAGATCCACATCGGCAGGGCAATCAAGACGTCCATCACAGTCAGGGAACAATTCGACTTCATCAACCGCGGTGAGACCGTTTTCGTCAGTTGCCGTGGCGATGATCCGATACCAGAAGGGTTCAAAACCGCATCCAAGGGGGCTGAGCACAATGGTTGTTTCACTGGTCTCGAGAACCAACTCAGGGTGTGTGTGATCATTGTGATGCAAGATGACCTGCATGGTGAGCTCTAAGTCTTCGTTTGGGGTTTGGTCATCGCTGGCCACTGAACGGAAAGGAACTTCAGACTGCAGATCAATTCGGTAGGGTTGAAGGTTGACCGGTTGCAAAATTTGCACAGATGGCGGTGAATCATTGACCACCACCTGAAAGGACTTCTCATCGCTGAGTCCGCCCGGGTCGCTTACGCGAAGAGTTACATCAAATACTTCTGGCTGACCAGGATTCGAGGCTGTAAAAACGTGGGTGCCATCGGGATAACCGTCTGTGGTCCCATCGCCAAAATCCCACTCCCAATAGGTGACACCGCCATTGGGGTCATAAGAGTCGGAAGCTTGATAGTTGACCACCAACGGACTGCTTCCCCATTCCACGTCCAGGTTGGCAACCGCCACTGGGGGCTGATTGCCTGAAGGGGAATATTTCCAAGCGGTCATGTAATCAGGCCAACGAATATGCCACATCTCATCGGTGTAGGGATTGTCGAAGAGACCGGCAATGTTGCCCACGTTGGAGCGGAATTCTTCGACCGAAACCAAATTGCCTTGTTCGTCTTCACGAAGCACACGAATCCACCCTGTGGTGTGGTCCGCGATGAAGCAGCTGCCATGGTAAGAATCTGGGTAGAGGTCACCCATCGAGAAACTTACACCGCCAGCACAGTTCCCCCCAAAAGGTTCGCCGGAGACTGGAGAATCATTCGCCCCAACCATGGCGACGGTGGCATTGCCGCTGGTATCGAACAAGGGGACTTCGGCCCGAGGATCACCGATGTAAGTATGAAGCCATGCAATCATGGGACGCTTGTGCACAAATGTGGGAACCGAAAGAATTGGATTTTCCCCTTGGCCTCCTGATTCTGAACCGCCTCCCCCCACAATCAGAGCGTCGAAATTCGCACCACTTTGACCGATGGCAGTAATGCGAACCGCGTTGTCTCCTTCAACAAACGGGACTTCCACCTCCACCAGCTGCCAATCGCTCCAACCAGCAGTTGAAGGGAAGTTCAGGCTGGGATCAACCACCACGCCGTTGACTTGGAGTTCTAGCGGACGAGGAGTGTTACCTAAGGCGTAACGAAAAGCAATGGTCTCAAGATCATCGGTCGCTGCGGGTACGGTCCATTCAATCCAGTCGCCCGTAGGATTTTGGAAATCCAACAAACCACTTCCCGTCGCGCCTCCTGAGGTGCCTTCAAAATATGAAGGGCCGTCCCACATCGCGTCTTCGGCTTGCAGAATCTGCTGCACTTCGAGAACACTGGCGTCGTCAAACCAAACAGCACCACCTTCAAAAGATGGCTGGTCAAACGCCAAAACCATTCGTCCTGTGACGGCCGAATCGGGTGCAGCGGCATAGATTGATCGCTCAACGACCACATCTTCGCCAGTGATTCCCGAGATCACCTCTTGGTCTGCGCTTCCGACCAAATTGCCTTCTGAGTCGAAAAACTGCAAAGTCATCGATGTCGAGTTAGATGTGCCAAAAATGGAGTCCCATGACGGCGTGATGGCTTTCACACTGGCTGCGTAACTCTTGCCGTCGACGACAGGGAAATCCTGCCAAATACGGGTTCGGGTTTCTCCCGAGGCAAACGGGCCGTACAACTTGGCCGCGTTGTAGGCGAAAACAGATCCCGCGTCCAAGTAAGCATTGAATTGTGTCTGCCACGGAAAAAAATCTGACGAGTTGAACCTGCTGTTCTCCAGCAGCTCGTCGCCCGCAATGCCACCTGTATCACAAGGGTTGCCCCAATATGGCTCGTTCAGCGTGTCCTGTACGAGCAGGTCTTGGTATCGGAAAAAATCAAGTCCGCATTCTGACGCCAATGGGTTAGGGGTCGATGGGTTGTCGGTCAACACTGGGGCGTATGCAGGCTCCAGGTGGTGCCCCTCGTAGATTGGCCAACCGAAATTCTGGGCTGGGCCGTCGCAGACGTTGAGTTCTTCCCATGTCACATAGCCCACGTCACCGATGTACAGCGCTCCGGGGTTGCCATCTTCAGGATTGTGGCTGCCGGTTCCTGGCTTCAACGTCATTCGGAAAGGGTTCCGAAGGCCCAAGGCCCAAACGCGACTGCGAGGAGCCCGCGGGTCTAGAGGGTCAAAAAATGGATTGCTTGGAAGACCATCTCCATTGATGGGATTCAGCCGCAAGATCTTGCCGCAGTGTGAGTCGACGGTTTGGGCCCGAAAAGCGCCAACGTTTTCGTGTGGTTTCAAAATGCCTTCGTTCAGAGCAACATTCACGTATGTGCCAGGCTGCTGTCCCCCGTTGTCGGTACCGTTGTAACTTGCACAATCACCCACCGAAAGCAGCAGAGTTCCATCGGTGCCGAACACCAACGAGCCCACCGCGTGCGATTCATGAACGATTGGGATTCCAGTCTGGGGTGTTTCGCCCAGCAGCACCAATCGACTTTCCGGATCCACGCTGTTGAAACCATCAGCGGATCGGACGGTGTATCGGGTCACTCGACCGATGGTCGCGCCGTAATACTCATCGACTCCGGCCTCGTATTTTCCTGTACCGGCGTACAAAAGATGGTGCCGGTCAACGGCATACAGCAAGTAGATCCACCCGTTCTGCCGGAATCCAGGGTGCAAAGCGACACCAAGCAGACCATGGTCTCGCCAACCGCCCACCTCATCAGAGATGTCCAAGATGGGCTCGATGCCCCGCGTACCGTTGGTCTCGACCGCCCAGACTTTACCGGAACGTTCCCACGGGTACGCCCGCCCGGTTGAGTCAAAGGTCACCCCCACCAACTGGTCCCAACCGGTGGCAATTCCTTGCTCGTAAAACCCTTGGGGAAGCAAGCCTGAAGGCCCTTCAGCACCATCATGGGCTTGGGCTGAACTGGCCGAAAGACTCAAAACGAACATTGTCGTGGTGCACAGCATTGTCGTGGGAAGGTCTCGCATGTTCTATCTCCTGCGGATGCCACAAGATACTTTCTATTGAACACTGGGCCTTGAAAATCCCACGAGAAGCAGCCGAAGTTTGGACGTTTTTATGGGCCGAAAGGCATGCTGGAACCCTGTTTTTGACCATCGCTTGCAAGACCATCAACAAAGGTCCTTGGGGACCACGAAAGGTATTTGTGAATACAGATCATGCCCACAGGTCTATTCCTCAAAGACGCTCGCAGTGGCTGTCTGACGGCGCACTCCCCTCGGCTGGTAGCATGTTTCATATGCGACGCAAGGCATTTACGTTGGTTGAATTGCTGGTGGTGGTGGCCGTCATCGCCATTTTGATTTCACTCTTGTTGCCTGCGATCAACCGATTCCGAGTGCAAGCTCAATCCACCGAATGCTTAACCAACCAGCGAAACCTGATTGCGGCATACACACAATATTCGATCGACAAAAACGGCCGAGTCCCCGGAACTGACACTGGGGCGTACGCCTACGACTGGATGCAAACCGTGGGCGGCCAACACAACCCCCCCGATGGTTGCTGCAATGGATTCCAAAATGGAGTGGTGAACTGGGATCAAGGCGGAGATGACGCCAACCCCAACACCGAGTACCTCAGGGCGTTCACCGATGGTTCACTCTGGGATTACATCGGCGACTTTGATGTGTACAGCTCGCCGCAAGATCCTCGGTTGATCAACGACCCGGAGGTCTATCGGCTTCGTAGCTATTCATTCTCAGCCTTTGCAGGAAAAGAAGCGTTTTGTCGAGACTGCTCCACAGGCCTCGTTTCGGCCGCCGACAGTTACTCGCAATTTCGGGACCCATCCAACCAACTTTCGACCCTTTGCGAAGCGGACACCCGTGGGGCAAACCTCAACGGTTTCTTGCAACCTGCGGAGTGGGTCAGCCCTAATTTTGAACCTTGCGCGAATTTGTTTGGTTGGGTCGACGAACCAGTGGTCTGGAATCCGGGCCGCTGGAACGTCTCATTCATTGATGGGTCGGTGGTCTCGTACCAACTCAAGATGTCTGAAGAAACCGCCGAGGCCCATTTTGGGGTGGATCGTCCAAACGGCCCCTACAACAACATTCCCAGCAGCACGGCTTGCGAAGACGCGGCATGGCTGGGCAGCAAATTGCAGCCCAAGATGCTTCCTTCTCAATGATGGTAATTGGCAGCTTTGAGATGTGATTGCCAAGCGGGCTTTTGACTCTGACAATCAGAAGGACTGCTTAAACCCAAATTCGATGGTGTCCGCGGTTAATTCTGGACCACTGCCTTGCAAGTCAGCGGAGCCGTAGTCGGCCGCCCGCCAGCCTACGTACAACGTGCTCTTGCGATTGATTTCGTATTCGACACCCGCTCGCCAGTGCCAGCAAAAGTCCCAGGTGTCATCGGTGGCCAAAGGAACAGTGGCATTGATGGATTCGCCAGCTGGTGAACCCTCGGTCTCAAAAAAAGTTTCAGAGACCGTCAGGTTCAGGGTGTTCCTCGAAAATCCCGCGCCGACTCCCCCATAGACTCCGAAACCTGATTGGCCGAACTGGTAATCGAAATGAAGGTTTGCGGTCAATGCCAAGGCTTTGAATTCACCACTCGCACCATCCAAACGAAAAAATCCGGGGACGGAACCATCATTCGGATCAAAAGGAAACAACCCTCCCCCGTTGTCAGTCGTGGTTGGTGTAAAAGAGTCCAAATCCAAGTCAAGCGATTGAACTTCCCATTCAAAGGCAATGTTGTCGGTGAGCTTTTCACCCAAAGCAAATTGGAAATTCCAGCCATCAAACTCCAAGGAGGGTTCGAAGGTCTGGAGAATTTGACGAATCAAAACCGATTCATTGGCACCGGTCAGGGTGAAGTCGGCTGGTGAGGACGTCGAAAACCCAGCACCGAAGCGGGCGTAGAGATCCTCGATGGAATCAGCGGCGGGAAGCACCAGCGGCAAGCAAAGAATCGGGCATGGAATCATGTTTGAAGGATACCCCAGCTGGCTGCGGACTGTCATGGAACCTGGCTTGAACCAGCCAAGAGGAGTCCTCCTTCACCAAAGAAGCAAACGGGAAAGCTGCGGCAGTACGGAGATTCAACCGCCTGTCTGGAATCAATTCAAAATGGTCCAGTGGTGGATTTAGCGCTACTCCAATAAGCCAAACTTCAGGATTGGATTCAGCGCAGAGTTACGACTTAAATCGGCCGACTCGAAGCCGATCAACGTAGATAGAAGGCAACGCCGCCGGTAAACCTTCCATGCAATCGGCCAAAAAAGCTCCCAAGAATGGTCCGGTCGAGGCGCCACGGGATCCGTGGGCCAAACTGCACCAAAAACCTCTCTGAGGATCTGGGCCAAGCAACGGCAACCGGTCCCGGGACGCGAGCCGAAAACTTGTCCGTCCTCCGGTGCGATGCATTGGCACACCAGGCAAAGCCCTTTGTGCCAACTCGAGGGACGCTTGGGCCGTGTCATTCCGGACGGACGAATCAAAATCCCCATGGTCATAGCTTGCGCCAAGAACCACTGAATCTTCGGCGGGGAGCAAATAATGACCAAAGCAAACTGCGTGGTTCAACCAGGGGATTGGTTTCAATATTTCAAGCTGTCCCCGAATCTGATGGAGACCACTCAATTCCAACGCATTCACAGCACTTGAACCGGTGCACCACACCAGAGGTGTATCTTCACATCCCGGCATCGTGGGTTCTTCAAGACAAATTGTGATGTTGCCATGATCCAAGAGTGCGGCCACATACTCAGGACCTGAGACGGTTCGAGCAGAAGCAAACCACGCTCCCGGCCCCACCCGACAACCAGCCAACTTGGATGCTTCATCCTCATCAACCGCACGAATCAGAGTGGCGGGCAATCCTTTGTGGCTTAATGCAGCCTCGACTTTCTCCGCATGATGGCCAACCCCAAGGTGGAGCGCGCCTGGGATCGACGACACACCCAATTGGTCCATTTGCCGGGCGGCAAACAGAGCGGCATGCAAATGCAGGTGACTTGCCGCGTCCAAGCCTTTGGCCAAACGAGGTTGCACAAGACTTCTTGGATTTCCCGAAGCGCCCATGGCAGGCCCTTTGGTATCGAAGACTGTGACAGACCACCCGCGCTCTGCAAAGGCCCGTGCTGCCCCTGCACCTGCAAATCCTGCTCCAGCGATGTGAATGGTTCCCGGTGAAGAGCGTCTTGGCGTGGCACCAGAGCGATGCGCCTCGGTGCGGTGACGTTTGGTGCCATGTCCAGGGACCCGTTCAACCAACCACCCCAACTCTGTAAGCGTGCGACGCACATCACCCGCCGAGCACCAGGTTCCCAATCGAGCTCCCGTGGCAGATCGATCGGTAACCATTTTCAACACCTCAGGGGTCCACAAATCTGGATTCTTGGCCGGAGAAAATCCATCCAAGAACCACGCATCAGCCTTGAAGTTCATCGTCGGCAGAAGATCAGTGGCATCCCCCAGACCGAGAGTCAAATGCACCCGACCCTCAAGAAAAGACAAACGGTGCCAACCGCCAACATGAATGGGCCACTGGTCAATCAACGCTGAGACCAAATTTGGGTCGGCCCCGTCGTGCATCAACATTTCCTTGAAGGCGTTGGGATGGATTGGAAATTTTTCGCAAGAAACCAAGCACAAGCGAGCGGTTGGCGAAGCAACCTGTCGAAATCTCCGGATGGTCTCGAGAATCGACAACCCCGCACCAAATCCCAGTTCAGCCACCACAGAGATGTGATTCTCAAACAACTCGTCCAACCGGCACGCCCGGTGGAAAACAGCTTCGATTTCTTGGCGGGCGTTGCCACCACCTCGGTACCCATCATCGTGGTGGTCGCTTTGCCATCGCCCATCCAAACGCTGGGGACAGGCCATCTTCAGCGGCGTCAAATGATCAGGAATGCCGGGCTCGTGCATCATCGCGCGAGAGCATCTTGGGGGTAGAGCAGATCCGCGCGACGCACCCAGCCCCGCCGCCAATCGGCACCAGGGAGGTCAATCTCACACCACTGACCTGCGTTACGAATCACTTTGACTTCATCACCAGGTATCAAGGTGGCATTCGTAGACGCGTAACCATCGCCCGGGCCTTCTGATGGAATGAGTTCTGCGGCTGCAATCGCACCTGGGATGGGCAGGGAACGGCTGCAGAGTGGAACCACCAGCACAAGGGCCGCCAGCAAAGAAAGCAAGGCAATATCCGAACGCCGCAACCCCCAGAACAGCCCTGCGAGCGTCAACATCCCTCCCGCCACCACGGCGGCCACGGGCAACAAGGTTGAAATCACAACCCCAAGTCGAGCCAAAGGGGTGAACCAGGGCATCGATACCTGAATGGCATCGAGGCCATCTTGCTCTCGGACCAACTGCAGGGCTCTCCATGCCTCTGGAGTGGCTCCTCGAGCCACGGCGTACTGAAGCATTTGCTTTGCCTTGGGTCGGTTGCCAGCCCTTGCCCAAGCCAAGCCAGCATTAAAGGCCAAATTTGGATCGGCATTGGTTGCTGCATCGTCGACAAAAGACTCTGCGGATTCGATAAAGGTCGCAACAGATTGGCTTGCCTCCTGAGACATGGCTCTCTCAAACAAAGATTCCCCGGAATCAATTGAGCACAGGAAAGTCATCAAGAAAGAAATCATCATGATCTTCTCCCTGGGAGACGTCGCAGTAAATCGATGATGCGATCACCAGCATCAATTGAACCGCCGCCAAAATCTGCGCGGTCCAAAGCAACAAAAGCCTCGTGCAGCTCATCCGCAAGCTGGGGATCACTTTTCCGTAAAACCAGAATCGGGTCCGAAGCGTGATTTGACCACGCAGACAGGTAGGCTCGCGCAGCCTGACCGATCTGGATGTGACCTTGGGCCCGGTCAAGTTCGCGTCGAAGAAGTTCGAGCTTGCGATTTCGACTCAACCCGCGACGTGAGAAGAGCAATGGGGACCATCGCAAGACCCCAGCGACCAAAAGACCCAAACCCAATCCAATGGCCATCGGAAACACGCTGACCGAAGCAACAGAATTGTTCTTTGCAAGACCTGGCCATGTTTCAGGGCCAACTTCAAGAGTGGCTTTGGGGTCTTCCACCAAGGGCGTGGGGAGCGTCTGAATATCCAACTCACTGACTGCAGTCACTTGGACTGCAATGGCCTCTGCCGCCGTGACCCCCCACATGCTTCTTTCCGCATCGAAGTAAGGCAATCGCAAACGAGGCAATTCCGAAGCACGTTCGGTGGGACGAATGCTTCGCCGGATGGTTCGGACCTGACCTTCAACTTTACCGGGGGCTGGGTCTGGCGACAGCTGCCAACCTGCATCGTGTAGTGATTGCTCAATTGGGGGATCAGGCAAACGCGCGAGATCCGCATTTCCGTCGAGATCCTCCACCATCATGGTCAGTGTTACCGGTTCTCCAACACCAAGTGACACACGGTCCAGCGATGTGGACAGCGAAAATCGACCAACCGCACCCACCCAGTCTTCCGGCTTCCCATCTTGAGGCGGAGGGCGGACCTGAAATTCCAATGGATTTGTGTCCACACGAACTGGACGACGCTTTGCGATCTGAATACTGGACCCAAAGACCGTGTTTCTTCGAACCAAAGACACGGGGTAGGTTCCAATGAGCCTGACCGGTTCCAAAACAGCGTCGCCAGCCGATCGAAAGCGTTTGGAAACGGTCCAACGGAACCCTTCCCACCCTTGTTGCTCGCCTCGACCCCGCACAAATTGGCCCCGACGTCGATCCTGATCATCGAAAATACTGGAGAAGGGGCCCAAGGCACTGCGATTCCAGTCAATCAGTTGGACCAGATCTTGACTGCCAATACGGGTCCCCAAGTCTTCATCTTGGAATGGCCGAAACAAGACCGTCAGCTCCAAGTCGACAATCTGATCGATCCAGGGCGTGAGGTTGGAACAGCGAAACTCCACAAAAACGTCGCGGCTCGGCTCCAGCTCACGCACCACAACAGATCCGGGGTTGACCCTGAAATCAAGTTCCGATCCAGTGAAGACGACTTCTGGCAACTGGTAGAGGCCAGGAGAATCCGCAACCACTGTCCAAGTGAATGTTCGTGTCCAAGCGGCGGAGGTCCTCCCGTTGACAATACTGAGGTTGGAACCAGACCGGACATCAGGACCTTCCAGCATTTCAAGACCAAGAACCTCTGGTGTGGGAACATCGAGATCCGGAGCAGACCGACCTTCCCCTTGAAGACGAACTTGAATTTCAAATGGAATGCCTGCGTCCGCGACAGAGGGGGAAACCACCCAATCGATGTCAGGCACACTGGTCAGCAACACAAAAAGCGGCAGCAACATCACCAATCGCGCTCCACCAATCTCGATCTGGACTGCCGAGCGCTCAGTTCTTCCTCGCGTTCATCTGCTCGATCTCGAATTTCTTGCAACATGCGGCGTGCTTCGTCTGGGGAGAGAGATTCTGTTGTGCTGCTGGAAGATTGAGAACTTGACTCCGTTGTTGAAGGTGAATCTTGGGGAGAAGCATCTGGGCTTTGTTCGTCGGATTCCCCTTCCCCGGGATTCATTTTTTCTGAAGTCGGGGACCCATCAGAGGGATCACCGCTTGGTGTTTCTGTTGAATCAGACGATCCATCTTGGTCTTCACCTTCCTCTCCAGACGACTCGGGAGGTGGAGGGGGGATCCTCGAGGCAAATTGGGCGGCCCGTTCACCATTGCGTCGCGCGGGCTCCAGTTTGGGGTCGTGCTCCAAAGCTTGCGCATAGTGGGCGAGGGCCGAAGCAATCATCTCTTTCGCCAACGTTGGGTTTTGATTGACCTGAGCCATGGCCGCTTGGTGCTGGGCCACCGCGACAGCGTGGTGCGCCCGCGCCAAGTCTTTTGGGGCTTCCAGCAATTCGACAGCATCACTGAAAGCAGACATGGCGTCTGAGATTTGACCCGACTCCAACGCCAACTGACCCTCAGCAAATGCAAGTCGACCGCTGGCCGGGTCTTCTGCCCGAAGCGCCTGAATTTTTGCCCGCTCATCCGTGCCCGGGGATTCGGCGACTTGAGCCAACAATGCCAACAAGAGAACACCACGCATCAGGCGATCCTTGGCCTTCCCAGGGCACCCAATCCAAGCAGCAATACACCAGGAACCGCAAACCAACGCCATTCTGGACGATCCTTGGTGATCTCTTGAACCGATTCTGAACCGCCCACCAAGGGGGCCAAACGCTGACGCCACAGCGCTCGCGCGTTCACCACGGATGTTCCCAAAGGCACATGTATGCCACCCGTTGCTTGGGACATCTCTATCAGTTGCTTGTCATCGCGAACAGACCACACTTCAGAGTCATCGTAAACCACCCAGCCACCCTCATCATCTGGAATACGTGCCCCCTGTTCCGCATCGCCCAATGAAATGGTGACCACTGGTACCCCAAGTCCACGGGCCGCCTCGACCGGCCAAGACCCCATGTCATCACCGTCACTGACCAAAAGAACCAAGCTGTCCTCACGATCCTCCGACAAGAAAGCGCCCGCCTCGCGCAAGGCATCTCCAGGAAGTGATCCTCCAATCGGCATGCGCTGGGGATCGATTTGACGCAGAGCACGCCGAAAAGCCCGGGGATCTGCTGTTGGAGGGCATTTGGGAACAGGGGTTCCCGCAAATGCAATCAAACCAAACCGATCACCGACCGCTGATTCCGCCAGTTCACCCAAAAGGGTTTTGGCCACCTGCAGTCGATCCGGGGCCGCATCCTGACAACGCATCGACCGCGAAGCATCCAAAAGAACCACCACATTGCGTCCCCGAAAGGGAAGCTCGATGGTCTCGCTGGACCACCGTGGATCGAGAATGGCAACCCCCACCAACAACGAGCCGAGGAACGTAAAAAGCGGGCGAATCGAACGAGTGGTTGCAAAAACCCCAGGCAACAAAGACCGTTGGTTCCGACGCAAACGCCAACCAAGGATGAAGACAACGCCAGCCACCCCAACCAAACCGCCAAACAGGGGCCACCACGAGGCATTGTGCCAGACCAATCCGATCATGACGCAACCTCCGGCCAGAACAACGCGCCAAGAAGTCGAGCAAACACGCCAACCATCAAGCCCAAACCCAAAACCAGTGGACCGTCGTCCCGCACCTCTTCCCACCGGGTCTCTTGGTACTCCGTACGTTCCAAGGCATCAATCTCTGCGTAAATCTCAACAAGAGAATTCTGATCGGTGGCACGAAAAGCTTGGCCTCCGGTTTGCTCGGCGATGGCTTTCAGTGTCTTCATGTCCAGAGACACCGGCATGTTTTGAATCTTTTGGCGGCCGGTAAAGGGATCGGTTGTTGGGATAGGAGCCGTTGCTGATGCTGTCCCAGCACCAATCGTGTACACCCTGACACCCAATGCTCGGGCCAGTTCTGCAGCTTCCAAAGGCGAGAGAACCCCGGCATTGCTCTCTCCATCGGTCAACAAAATGATGATTTGATCCCCAATGGTCTGATTGACGTCTTGGGCACGAAGGGCGTCCAATCGCTCGACCGCAAGACCCAAAGCATCACCAATGGCCGTGGCCCGTTCAGATTCCAAGGGAGAAACCTCCAAACCTGCCACCGCCTCCGCCA
>Ga0160422_10001290_pt1 | contig 15726 bp, 31 predicted proteins | sample Fk160mmetaG_FD_108192 | JGI IMG/M metagenome (GOLD analysis project Ga0160422, IMG submission 108192) | Marine microbial communities from the Central Pacific Ocean - Fk160115 60m metaG | ecosystem: Environmental > Aquatic > Marine > Oceanic > Photic zone | place: The Central Pacific Ocean... | reverse complement strand
AGGAATTAATGATCCTATTGTAGCTGCTGCTTGTTCTTTTTCATCTAGCAATGACACAAGTTTAACTGAACAAGTTTTAACACTTACTGACTTAAAAGTAAATGAAGAAATTTGTAGAGGTACTATTTTTCCTACTTGGATTGGAGAAAATATGGACAGAAACGGAAACCTACCAGGAACTTTTGAAGATTTCTTATTATCAACAGTTGCGGGTAAAGCAGGTGAGCAATTAGAAAACTCTATTTGGAAAGGTTCATCACCTTTTGGTGTTGGATTTTTATCTAATGACGGAACACAAGACGAAGCAGGAGCAGACGCAAGTATATTAAAAGACTTTACAGAAGTTGACTTTGCTAACGCTTTAGCTGCTTCTGACATCCTAACTGATATGGCTTCTGTATATGACGCTGCTGTAGGTATTGGTGGTTTAACATCAAAACCAGGCTTTGGTTTTTATATGAATAGCAAAACTTATGCTTTCTTATTACAAGCTTTAGCTAATGCAGGTTCTAATCAGGGTATAAACAATGCAGGTGTAGCACAAGACTTTAGTGGTGTTACTTACTTTGGTTTTCCTATTTATGTTTGTCCTGGTATGTTTGATGATGTAATTGTTGCAACATACAGAGAAAATTTAGTATTTGGTACAAATTTAGCTACTGATTGGACAGAAGCAAGAATTATACCAACTTACCAGTATGACGGTTCAGACCATGTAAGAATTGTAATGAACTTTGCAGTTGGTGTACAGTGTGCTGTAGCTACTGACGGTGTTTACGGTTCAACTGTTTGGACATAGTAGATAGATAAATTAGGGGTGTGAAATACCACCCTTTTTTTTTTAGTATTAATAATATAAAATAAATAACATGGCTTGTAATTTAACAAAAGGTTTATTAGTTGATTGTAAAGACCAAATAGGTGGTTTAAAGCGTATTTTCTTTGTTAAGTCATATTGTTCAGACATTAGAGCAAAAGCTACTTTTGACGGTACTGATACTAATGTTATAGATACAGCAGGTTTTGCTAACTGGGATATACAAAGTGGTGGAGCTGTAACAGTATTTCAATATGATTTAAGACCAAACTTATCTTCTATGACAGTAAACTTCAATAGTGATCCTGCAACAGGTACTACATTTTTTGAACAAACTTTGTCTATTACTATGCAAAAATTAAGCGTTGTACAAAGCAATGAATTAAAACTAATTTCTTACAATAGAAGTCAAGTTTTTGTTCTTGATAACAACGATAACTTATTTTTGTTAGGTATGGATAACGGAATGGATGTTTCAGGTGGTACTGCTGTAAGTGGTGCAGGTAAAGGAGATATGACAGGGTTTACTTTAGAATTAAGAGGTGAGGAAAAAGAACCATTAATTTGGATAAATGCTACAGCAGGAGTTGCTACAGCTAAATATCCGTTTGACGGTTTAACTGATGAAGCAAATTTAACCATCACTACTGGATAATTAATAAATCGTTACTCAATTTAAAAGAGGGTTATCTATTCGGTAACCCTTTTTTATTAACTAAACTTTACATTTATTATAATTATATAAAAAAACTTTAATAAAAAGTACAAGTTGTGAACAATATAATGACTTTTATATTTATAATAAACTATATTATGGCTTGGAAAGTTAAAGACGAATACAAAGACTACAAACCCTTGAATATGAACTTATCATTTGGTGAGCTTAAGCCTCATCAAGTAAATAATTTAAGTGACAATATTAAGGAAAAGTATTTTACAAACACAACTAAATCAAAGAAGAAAAAAAAAGTAGTAGAAGATGATTTAGATTTTATAGGTGGTCATAATGGGAACTAAAATAGATTGGGTACATATAGATTGGGATATGCACAATGAACTAAAAGAAAAGCTATCTAAAGCAAAAAGCGAAGAAGAGAAAGAGAAATTACACAAAGAGTATCACGCAAAAATATTTTCTACTGATGGGAATGTATAATTTAGAATTTACAGGCACTATGCCTCCTACTGTATTAGGTGGTACTATAAATTTTTATGAGGACTTAAATAGTTTAGTAGATATTGCAAACACAAAATATATTATAGCTTTGTGTAGATCAAGAAAAACTAATATTACTCGATGTGTGACAGCATTTCCTAGCGGAGGTAGTAATGATATAGACAATCCAGTTTATTTAAATAATAATAGATATTGGAAATTTGGAATTACTTTTTTATTTGCAAAGCAAACTATAAGGAATATATATGATAATACTACACAAAGAAAGTTAAGTTTAGTTTGTATGCCCTGTGATGATACTATTGATATAGATTTATATTATGCTTCTACTAATGGTTATTTATTTAGTTCGGCTGATCCTAGTGTAGAAGTTTTAACAAAAATAGAGGGTACAAATATAGTAGTTAATTTAACAGCTAAAGAAGATTACATACAATTAGGAGATTTTCCTGTTTCTTATTACACAGAATATACTGACAATGATGTTGTGCCTGTTGTTCCTGAATCTTCTAGTGGTAATCCTAGCTCTAGTCAAGAACAATTAAATGCACAATACGGAACTCAAATATACGAAGTATAAAATGAAGAAAAAAGACAATATATCAGTAATACATTTAACAGAGTATAATTTACCTACTATTACAGAAACCAATAACAAAGACTATATACAATTTGGTTCTGATAATTTATACCCTCAATATTTATTAGAATTATACAATGGTAGTAGTATAAACAACGCTATTATAAAAGGTGTTAGTAGTATGATATATGGCGAGGGTTTAGATGCTACAGATCGTCAAGAAAGTGACGCTAAAAAGGAGAGTTGGTTAGCTTTAAGTAGTCTGTTACACAATTCACCAAAAGATACGTTAAAATGTTTAGCATTTGACCTTAAATTATTTGGTATGTGCTATGTAAACACAATATGGAATAGACCAAGAACAAAAATCGTAGAAGTTAGACATATACCTGCACAATATATAAGAAGCGGTAAAGCTGACGCTTATGGTAAAGTAAATGAATATTACTATAGTGCAGATTGGGAAAACACTAGAAAACACAAGCCAAGATATTACAAAGCATTTGACTTAAAACATAGGTCAGACGCTAACCAAGTATTATGTATAAAAGATTATAGTCCAGGATCATACTATTATGCTACTCCTGACTATCAAGGTTCTACAAGCTATATACAATTAGATATGGAAATAGCACAATTTCACTTATCTAATATAAAAAGTGGTATGTTTCCTAGCATGGCTATTAATATGGCTAACGGAATACCTACAAGAGAGGAAAGACGCACCATAGAACGTCAAATAAATGCTAAATTTGGTGGTAGTGGTAATGCAGGTAAAATATTATTAACTTTTAATGACGGTAAAGATACTGCACCTGAAATAGTGCCAATAAACGCTAATGACAATAGCGATAGTTACCAATTTTTATCACAAGAAACTACAAGAAAAGTTTTAACAGGACATAGAGTTACAAGTCCTTTATTATTTGGTGTTAAAGGTGACGGTAGTGGCTTTGGAAATAATGCAGATGAACTTAGAGATAGCTATAGTTTATTTAACAATACAGTTATAAAACCTTTTCAAAATACGCTTTTAGAGGGTTTAGAGCCAATATTCCATGCTAACGGTATAGACCTTGATTTATATTTTAAAACGCTTAAACCTGCTGATTTTATTGATATTAGTAATGTTGGTAAATTAGACGAAGATGAACAAGAGAAAGAGGGAATAGATACAGGCAACAATGAGCCAATTAAAAAAGAATTTAAATCATTAGAAGATATAGACACTAAACCTACTAAAGGTATGGTAGAAGAGGCTAAAATGGGTTTAGAAATGCGTAAAGAACATGGCAGAGGAGGGACTATGGTTGCTGTTGCTCGTGCTAGGTCAATAGTTAACGGACAAAATTTAAGTTTAGACACGATTAAAAGAATGAATAGTTTTTTTGCAAGGCATGAAGTAGATAAAAAAGCAGAGGGTTTTAGTCCAGGTGAAGAAGGGTATCCGTCAGCAGGTAGAATAGCTTGGGCATTGTGGGGTGGTGACGCAGGGCAAAGTTGGGCAAAAAAAAAAGTCCAAGAAATAGAAAATGTTGAAGAATTAACTGAACTATCTGACGAAAGTTACAATAGTATAATAGAAAATTTAGAAGGTCAAAAAATAAATAGTGAAGAATGGGAAATTGTAGAAGAAAGAGATTATGGTAGTGATGAAAGCTATGAAGATTGGGCAAATAGATTAATACAAAAGAAAGAGAATTTTGCAGTAAATGAAATAAAATCTAACGAAGATAAATTTAGTTATTTAGACAAGTCTATATATAGAGTTAGGTTTAAGTATGCAGTAGGTTCTACAAAGGCTAAAAAAAAAGGCAATAAATCTAGACCATTTTGTGAGAATATGATGAGGTTGAGTAGAGGTGGTTTTGTTTGGAGAATAGAAGATATTGATAAAGCAAGTCAAGCAGGAGTTAACAAACAATTAGGACATAAAGGTAGAAAGTACGATTTGTTTAAATTTAAGGGTGGTATATACTGTAGACATAAATGGAAAGAGATATTATATAGACTAAAAGCAGGAACAGAATTAAAAAACGGTCAAAGCCTTGACAATGACTATAATAAAGTTAATAGCATACCAAAAAGTTATGTTAGAAACCCTAGAGGTATTAAAGAAAGTAAAATAGCACCTGTAAATATGCCTAACCAAGGAGCATATCCAGGAGCAAAATAATTTAAAATATGGCAATACAACATACATTATTTATAAGTACAAATAGACTAAAAAAAGATAGTGCTTTAGGAGGATCAGTAGATGATAATTTACTATTACCATATATACTAATGGCTCAAGATAAATACATACTACCTATATTAGGTACTGACTTACAAGATAAATTAATTTCAGATATTCAGGCTAGTAGTTTAAGTGGTAATTATTTGACGCTTTTACAAAAATATATACAACCTGCTTTAGTGCAGTTTGCTTTTGCTACTGTACTACCTTTTTTACGTTTAAGAATGGTTAACAATAGCGTTGTAACTATGTCAAGTGAACAGGGTAGTAGTGTTAGTCACGAAGATTTAAAACCGCTAATAAATGCTAGTATTGACCAAGGAGAATTTTATAGAGAAAGACTAATTGACTATATACAAAACAATACATCTTTATTTCCAGAATACTCTACTAATACAGGAGCAGATTTAACACCTACTACACAAAATTACTATGCAGGTTTAAATTTAGATACAGCACCATTAAGCAATAAAACAAAATCTTTTTTACAAGGTGCGGATATAACTATATGTTGTTAAAATGATAACTAAACAAAAAGTCAAGGAAAGACAAAAAAACATAACAAAATTAAAAACTTATATAAAGAAAAATGGCAGGACAAAGACTAACAGACAAAACAGCACTTGCAGAAAACACAGCTAATAACGATAAACTAATGGTTGTAGACACGTCTGACACTACAGGTAGTAGTGCAGGTACAAGTAAAAAAATAGACTCTAAATACATTATACAAACTGATAAAATATCAGTTTCTAACGCTGAACTACAAGCTATGAATAATACAGGTAGTGCAGGTACTTTTAAAGAATTAGTAGCAGCTCCAGGTAGTGGTTATTTTATTTTACCTTTAAGTGTGCAAATACATTGTACATATGCCTCAACTACTGAAACATCTAATAGAAATATATTTGTAAGCTTTGATCCTACAGATTCAGTTAATTATTGGGGGCAAGTAGGTAGAATAATGAGTAGCAAAACTACAAACTTTGTTTATATGTCGTTTTTTAGAACATCTAGCTCACTTGCTTTATATGACGCTAGTATAGAAAATTTACCTTTAAAATTATCTTCTAGTGGTAGTTTCAACGGTGGTTGGTCTGCTAATGTTTATGTAACTTATCAAATAGTAAAGGCATAATGGAAACATCTAAATATATATACGCTTTACTAATAATTTGCATATTAGGATTGGGAACTTGTCAAGCACAGTTTTTTAAATACGCTACTTTTTATACGTCTATGAGTATGAATACTAGCATGGTAGAAAATGAAGATTTTAGAGCAATAAACAAAGGTTATGAAGAAACTACACAAATTAACCCATACGATTATAATTTTACTATTGGAATACGCAAGATCGCTAGGTTTGATTTTGAGCAAAAAGTTAAAACTTGGTACTATGGTGATGAGCAAAGCGTTAGCGATTATACTACTATTGGTAATAATAGCGGTTGGGAATATTTACTTAATTACTCTTTTATTCGTAATAGGTCTGAAAAATTTACTAATCAAGATTTTTGGCTTAGATATTTAGGTCATAATGGAGTAACAAAAATGCAAGTAAAAAATGACGAAGCTAGAGATTTACAATTTACATCATTTGACACTAGACACAGAATAAATAAGGGTAGGTGGGACTTTACTATTGGTGTAGTAGGTAGAAGTCACCCTGTTTATGGTTACAACCCTATAGCTGACACTTGGGAAAGTGGAGAAGAAAGTTTTTTTGATTTAGCAGAAGATTTTGGTTATTCAAGTCAATTTGTTAACGGTAGATTTCATTGGTTTAAAAATGGTCAATTATTAGCAACGTCAAATGATGAGTTTTTTAAGCATTATTTTGGTTCAGCAATAGCAGAGTATAACAGAAATGAAATAAATGCGTTAGGCAACGTCTATGAGCTTTCTGCTGTGCTTGGAATGTCTTACTATAAGTACAGTAATGACTTTTGGTTATTAAGTTGGTTAAATGTAATGCCTTATCACTACGGTTTAAATGAATATAGCTATGACTATGATCAAATACCTATAGATTTAGATTTAGGTTTAGTAACTGGTTGGAAAATTACAAAGTCACTAGGAATATTTATAGAGGGTACTTATTTACGTTATTGGGAAAAGCCAATATACGAGTGTAAATTAGGGTTTAATTATTTAATATTTTAGTTATGAAAAAGTTGTTATTATTTTTTGTGTTTAGTTTTGGTTTTAGTCAAACAAATTGTGAATTATGTGTTGAGCAAAATGGCTTTTATTGTGGTGATGATGAAGCTAATTGGACACAATATAGTCCTAACGGTTGTGTACCTAATGGTTTAAATGATTTATTTTATTTAAACGACGGTTGGTTAGATTGTGTAGACGGTTCTGACGAACAAAACGCTACACCTACTACTTTAGCTGATTGTGATATATACAATATAAGTGATACTATATTTATAACTGATACTTTGTACATAAATGTTATAGATACTTTGTATATAAACACAATAGATACTTTAACTATAACAGAATATTTAGATTGTATTACAGGTTTACCGTGTGATAATACAGGTATAATAGAGATACTAAAAAACTCTCAAAATAAAAATAAAATATATAACATTGAGGGCAAGGAAATATATAGACGTAAAGGGTTATATATAGAAAATGGAAAAATAAATTTTAAATTAAAATAAATATGAAAGAAGTAATAAATAAAATTGTAAACAGTAGAAAATTTTGGTATGGTTTTTCTATACTAATGATTATAATGTTTTCAGAAGATTTAGGAATAAGTGCTACTAAGATGAACAGTTTGCTAGTTGTTGGTGTAGCTTTAATTATAGGTCAAGGGTTAGCAGACAAATCTTGTAATATGAAAAGATAATGGCTGTAGAAGTTTCTGAATCAAGTAAATTTACTCTATCATTAAAAAGTATTATAGCTATAGTTGTATTAGTTAGTAGCTTTGTAGGACAATACTATGTTTTAAGTAATGAAATAGAACTAGCAAAACGTTTACCTGAAAGTGAAATATCACGATCCGAGTTAGATTTAAAGCTAGAATTAATTAGTAAAACGGTTATGTCAAACGCTGAAAAACTAAACAAAATGGAAAGCACAGTAGAGAAGATAGAGGAAAGAGTTTACGAATTAAAATGAAATTTCTAAAATACATACTACTATTGTTGGTAGGGCAAACTATAGCACAAACTACCGTAACAACAGAAAGTGCTTTAAATAAGTACACAAAGACCAATGGAATAGTTGTTATAGAGTTTTGGGCAAAATGGAATGATAAAAATTCTTGTAGTTTTTTAAAAGACCTAGAAGATTGTAATACTGTTAAAGCAGATATTGGAATTTGTACAGCACTACAAGAAAAATATAATATAGAAGTTTTACCAACATTAGTAGTTATTAACAATTCACAAGAAGTATGCCGATTTACAGGTAACTTGCTTTTTCAACTAAATGTTAAAAAGAAAGAAGTACAAGCAAAAATAGATAGTATAATAATAAGTAAATTTGAATAATGAAATTAACAAGAGAGCTTATAGAACAAACAGTAAAAAATAAAAATTATAATTGGTTTGAAAAAGGTGATTATAATTTAAACATTGTAGGTGTTAGAAATAGTGCAACAGGAGATGATGTTACTAATAAGTTTGATGATAAAATTACACTATCTTATAAAGTAGACGGAAATTGGAAATTTTACAGTTTTGACGCTACTACAGACCCTGGTAGGTATTGGGTTGAAAATATAATGCGTGTAGAGGGTGTAGCTTGTATGAAGCCAGGACAATACAAAGCATATAGAATAGACAAGCATAGAGGCAACTATGACGCTTTATGTCAAAGAGAGGGAGAGGTAGAGGTATATAGAGATAACAACAAAGACGGTTGTTATGATCTTGACGACAATAATACACAAACAGGTTTTTTTGGTATAAACATACATAGAGCTACAGCAAGAGTAGGAAAGAAATCTACACAAGTAGATAAATGGTCTGCAGGTTGTCAAGTAATAGCAAGTAATGACGATTGGTCAGAGTTTATATTTGCTTGTTATAAAGCAAGAGAAATTTGGGGAAACAAGTTTACATATACATTAATAAATAGTGAAGATATAAATGGGCATATTTAAAAAATTATTAGGTACTGATAAAGTTATAGACAGCGTAGGTGAAATTATAGACGGTGTTGTAACTAACAAAGAAGAAAAGCTAAACGCTAAAGCAAAAATAAAAGAAATAATGAACTCTTATAAAATAGAGTTAGAAAAAAATATTACTGCTAGGTGGGAAGCAGACGCAAATGGTAACGTACTAACACGATCCGTTAGACCACTTGTTTTAATATTCCTTATAGTTTGTACTATGTTACTTGTATTTATAGATAGCGGTTCTATAACATTTGAAGTAGCAGATAAATGGACAGACTTACTACAACTTACATTAATAACGGTGATAGGAGCATACTTTGGTGGTAGAAGTGTGGAAAAACTCAAAAAAAATTAAAAAAGACTATAGACTTAGACTAACTAAAGCAGAACACGATCTTATAAAAGAAATGCGTGTTTCTAATGGCGGTGTAGTAAACAATGTGCTTATCGTAGGTGACATCCATGCACCCTTTGAACTAAAAAACAATAAATACTTAGAGTTTTGTTTATCTAAATATGAGCAATTTGATTGCACAGAGGTAGTTATGATTGGTGATATTATCGATAACCATTATTCTTCATATTGGGAAACAAGCATAGACGCTGAACATACAGGTAAGCAAGAATTAGATGTAGCTATAAGTAGAATAGCAGATTGGTATAAAGCGTTTTCTGGAATTAAAACAACAGTAATTATAGGAAACCACGACAGGATAATAATGCGTAAAGCACAAACATCAGCAATACCTAGCAAGTGGATAAAAAGCTACAAAGAAGTGTTAGAAGTACCTAATTGGGAATTTGTAGAAAGATATGTCAAAGACGGAGTACAATATTTACATGGTGAGGGTGGTACAGCACGAACAAAATGCAGAGCAGATATGATGAACACAGTACAGGGGCATTTACATACACAAGCCTATTGTGAGCATTATGTAGGTCAGAATTTTAGAGTGTTTGGTATGCAGGTAGGTTGTGGTATAGACCACGAAAGTTATGCTATGGCTTATGCTAAATACGGTAAAAAACCTGCTATAGGTTGTGGTGTTGTTTTAAACAATGGAAAGTTACCTATAAATCTACTAATGGAACTATAAAAAAATAAGGGCAAAAATACTACTATGTTATCCCTAATAGTATAATTACCCTTATTCCGAGTAGCAAAGTAATGAGAAATATAAAGAAGCTACTCTAAAACAATACCTTTTAGTACCTCTCTTTCTCTTTCAAAATTTTCAAAGTCTATAGCAGATTGTATTAAGTAATATCTTTTAAATTTTTTTACATCACCGTATATGTTTTTTCTGCTCATATAAAAACTTTCTATTCTATGTCCGTCTTGCTTAACGTCCCTTATGATTCCCTGTAAGTCTAAAATCATAAGTTTTTGCATACATTCTAAAGTAGTTATACTAAAGTTATCTTGCAAGTATTTAATTAGTTGTTGTTTTTGGTTCATTGCTTAATTCTATTATTATGTTATAAAAATATTTGTAGTATTTATTAAAGTCTTTCTGTGCCTGATCCGTGTACTTAAAACTTCTAAATTCATCATAGTTGTTTATAGTATATTCTATGTTTAAGTCAGAATACTTTTTTTCTACTTTATTATGTGCTAATGCTATAGCTAGTGTATCTGCGTTTATATTTATGTTCATAGTTTAAGTATTTATTTGATGTGCTAAATCATTTACTAATTCTGGGTAATTGTCTGTTATATAGTTTAATTCATCTATGTCCAACTTAGAACCGTCTACAAATTCTGCATAACTAACAAAAGCGTCACAGTATTTAGGATAATCCCAAGAGTGTATATCTGCTATTTTTATAGTATCTAAATTAACCTCTTTATTATTTATTATTATTTTCATTATTTATAACCTTTATTATTTGCGTATTGACATACATATAACGTTAATGCAAATGTTGTTAAAATTATTAAGTCCATGTTATATGTTTTTTATAATTAAACTTTGTACTTTATACCATTGACTCTGTAACTCTAATATCTTATGTTGTATAGCGTAGTATATTGTAGAGTGGTCTTTATATTCTTCCTGTTCTTTTATTAATTCTTTTATTCTATTGTCTAAAATATCTTTGTATTCTTCTAATAGTGTTATATCTTTTTTCATTACTTATAGTTTTTGTTTATACAAATATATGTAAAATAAATTTAATAAAACAAATAAATAATTTATACTTTATTAACAATAGCTTTGTTAATATCTTTTTATTTTTGTAAAGATATTTTAACTATCTTGCATAAAATTTATTTTTTATGAAATTTACACAATTTAAAAAGCAGGAAGATGTAAGAGATACATTGATCCTAGAAATGATGAAAAATAAAGTTAGAAAAAATCATTTAGCAAAAGAATTAGGTTTATCTTATCCAACTATGTTAGCAAAATTAGATAGTCCTTTTAGCTTTAAGGTAAGTGAACTTTTACTACTTTGTGAAATAGTCAAACTTGATATTAACGATTTATTAATTAAATACTAAAAAAATGGAAACAAAAAAATCAACAATTACAGAACTTAATTTACAAAACGAAAAATTTAACGATATGTTTATTTTTACTATTGTTTTTGAAAACGGTGATATAGGTAAATTATATAAAAAGAAAGATAAAACTTTTGAGCAAGTAGGTGATACAGTAGAATACACGATTACAGAAAAAGGTACTGTTAAAATTGCTTTTAAAGGTGATACATCTTTTAGTAAAAAGTCACCTAATTATTCTAACAGTAGTAATGACGCTAAAGAAGACATAAGATTTAGCGTAGCTTTTAAAGGTGCTATAGATTTAGCTAGTGCAGGTAAAATAGGCATAGATGAAGTAGAAAAATTTACTATTATGTATGATGAATTTTTAAAAGACAAAAAGTCTGTAGAAATACCTTTTTAACTATTGTGTGTTAATAACTAATAATTTAATTTTATAAAATGTAAAATATTTTTATATAAATTAGGCACAATGAAAAAATCAATACTAGCTTCTACACCTTTTTTAATTTTAAACAAATGTCTTCTCGTTAATTTAGGAGTAGAGGCTAGTTTAGTTTTATCTGACCTTTTACAAAAAGAACAATATTTTAAAGAAAGCTGTCAAAATAATGATGGCTTTTTTTTTAATGTAACAAATGATATTAGTTGTAGTACCACCCTTTCTTACTATCAAATTAAACAAGCATTATCTGTGCTTGAAAAGTGGGGTTTAATTCAGGTAGTGTTAAAGGGTGTACCAGCTAAAAAACATTTTAAGATAGACCATGCTCAGATATTAAATTTTTTAAATACAAGAATTGAAAAAAATGAAGAACTTGATTGTAAAAATTTTAATAATAAGATGTTAAATAATTATAAAACTATTAATAATAATAAAGAAATAAGAATTAAAAATAATAATGATATACTAGCTAGAGGAATGATTTTTAGTAAAACTATAGCTGAAATGGATTTAGATATAGAACAAAGTATTATTAAAGATTTTATAGATTATTGGACAGAAGATAATGGCAAAAAAATGAGGTTTGAAATGGAGAAAACATGGAATACAAATTTAAGACTTAAGCGTTGGGTTAGAAACCAAAAAAATTTTAGTAGAGGTGGTAGTGCAAATAATATGCCTGACTTTTTAGATAATGCTTATTTAAATAGGATTAAAGACGATCCTGCACAAGTAAAAAAATATTATTCTTGGCTTGTTGAAAGTTGTGGTTATGAAAAATATGAAACAGTAACAGGATATATAAAATACAGAAAAAAAATATGAAAGATTGGAAAACAAAACAAAGTAAAAGTATAAGAGGTATATTTGCACCTCACGGTTCTAGTAACCATACACAGGAAAATAGGGAAAAATATGATTATTATGCAACTAACCCTAATTGTGTAGAAGATTTATTTGACAGAGAAAATTTTTCTGGTAACATTTGGGAATGTGCTTGTGGAGAAGGGCATTTATCTAAAAGAATGTTCGATCTTGGTAGTTTTTATGGAATAAATGTTTATAGTTCAGATATAATTAATAGAGGATATGGTGATGTTGTAGATTTTTTAAATATAGATGTTCAAGAATGGAATGGTGATATAATAACAAACCCACCTTACAAATATGCACAAGAATTTGTAGAAAAATCATTAAAAATAATACCTATAGGTTTTAAAGTTGCTATGTTTTTAAAACTAACATTTTTAGAGGGACAAAAAAGAAAATTTTTATTTAAATATCACCCACCAAAAACAGTATATATTTATAGTAAAAGGCAAGAATGTGCAAAAAATGGAAAATTTACAGGATCAAGTGCGGTAGCCTATTGTTGGTATGTTTGGAAAAAAGGTTATAAAGGTGATACAATTATTAAATGGATATGATGTTTATTACTGTAATAAAAAATGGTTTGATGTTAGGTATTAGACATTTTGCACCTGATGAAATACGAACTTATTGGGAAATACATATATATTTAATAATATTTCAAATTAACATATTTATAACAAATGATAGAAATTAGTAACATAAGTTTAGCAACATTAATATTAGCAGTATTTACATTAGGATTTTTAACTGCATTATATATACAAAGTCAAATAAAATGAAAGAACAAGATTTACATAATAGCATAGTAGCTTTACTTGATTGTTATCCTTTTATTTTATATACATCTACATTAGGTGGTGTGTATTTAGGTAGAGGCAATTATAAACAAAAAGCATTAGTAAAAAAACATTATAAAAAAGGTGTGCCTGATATACTAATATTTGAACCTAATGCAGAGTATAAAGGTTTAATGATAGAGCTTAAAGTAGGATATAATAAACCTAGCATATACCAGCAAAAATGGATAGACAATTTAAATGCAAGAGGATATAAGGCAGTAATATGTTACTCTTTAGAAGAATTTGCAGAAGTATTTACAGAATATATAAAAACAATATGAGAAAAAAACACGATCCGCCAAAAAACATAAGAAAAACTGACGAACATTTTAGATACTTTTTATTTGAAGTAGATAGAGGTGTTACTAATGATGTTTATATACATAAGGAAACACAAAAAATAGAAAGTGAAGATGAGTACATACTAAATAAAATAGATTTTATACAAGACCAATATAACCCTCAAATGGTTGTTGTAGAAATTTCGCCTTTAGGTAAGTGGGAATACAACGCTTTAAAACGAACAGGAGTTAATTTATTTACTGAACTTTGGAAAAACTAAATATATATTTAGAAAAAAGCTATACTAATTTGTTAGATATATCTAAACGTATAACTAGCAATAGACACCCTGACTATGAAGATTTGCTACACGAAACTATATTAGCTTTATATAATTCCGATCAAGAAAAAATAAAATATATAATAGAACAAAAAAAACTTACATTTTACATAGTAAGAATAATGATGAATCAATACCATAGTAATACAAGCCCTTACCACAAAAAGTACAGAAAGCAATACAATCAAAAACAATTAAAAGATTTTTATATTTATACTAAAGAACCTTTAACTAAAGAAAAAATAAAACAGTTACAGGATCAAGAAAATAGATTACAATGGATAGAGGAAAAGTTAAAACATTTAAGTTGGTTTGACGTAGAGGTTTTTAAAATATATTATAGAGAAAACTATAGTTTAAATACAATGAGTAAAGCTACAAAGATAAATAGAAGTACATTAGGTAAGTCAATACGGTATATAAAAAATTATTTAAAAGGTCAAAAAAATGATTGAATTTATAAAACACTTATTTGGTTTGTGCGGTGAACCTCATTTAAACATATTTACTATAATGATGAGTACACCAATAATTAGTTACATAATATATAAATTTATAAAGTTATGACAAAAAGTAAAGGACTAGGAGATGATATAGCAAAGTTTACAAAAGCTACTGGTATTGACAAGTTAGCTAAAAAAGTATTAGGTGAAGATTGTGGTTGTGAAGAACGTAAGCAAAAGCTAAACCAAATGTTTCCAAGATTTAAAAACATAAGGCAATTTACACAAGATGAAATAAAGATATATGAAGATGTAATACCTAACATAGAAAAAACACAAACAATAAACAGGGAACAAAAAACTATAGTAAACGCTTTATATAAAGGTGTGTTTGGTAATAACCCTACATGGAAATCTTGTAGTCCCTGTAATAAAGAAATAATGAATAATCTAAAAAAGGTATATCAAAAAAGTTGTAAGGTATGAAGAAGTATGTAAAAATATATATAGACTTTCACGATTACGTTTTAGATGATGTAATACTATGTGAGCATTGTAATAAAGTAGCAGTTGACATCCACCATATTGATAGCCGTGGTCTCGGAGGTGATCCCAGAGGACATAGAAATCAAATAGAAAACCTAATTGCTTTGTGTAGAAGCTGTCATATAAAAGCAGAAACAGATAAAAAATTTAATAATCAATTAAGAGAATTAAATAAATATAAACATAATCATAGCTACTAATGAAAATAGAAAAAGTTAAAATAGCAGAATTAAACCCTGCAGAGTATAACCCTAGAAGAATGACTAACAAACAATATGAGGACTTAAGAAACTCATTAGAAAAGTTTGGTCTAGTTGATCCTATAATAATAAATGCAGACAATACAGTAGTTGGTGGTCATCAACGCTTACGAATTATGAGAGAACTAGGTGCAGAGCTTGTACCAGTAGTTAGAGTAAATCTATCTAAAGAAGATGAGAAAGAATTAAACATAAGGCTAAACAAAAATACAGGTGAATTTGATTT
>Ga0160422_10001289_pt1 | contig 15729 bp, 9 predicted proteins | sample Fk160mmetaG_FD_108192 | JGI IMG/M metagenome (GOLD analysis project Ga0160422, IMG submission 108192) | Marine microbial communities from the Central Pacific Ocean - Fk160115 60m metaG | ecosystem: Environmental > Aquatic > Marine > Oceanic > Photic zone | place: The Central Pacific Ocean... | reverse complement strand
ATGGCAAATCGGTTCAAGGCCGCCAACTTCTTCTGGCCCGCAGGCTCGTCGAGCGGGGAGTCCGCTTCGTACAGCTCTACCATGGGGCGGGGCAGCCATGGGACGACCATGACGAAATTGAGAAGGGGCACCGCAGGCTTGCCGGGGAAAGCTCGCAGGGTCTGGCCGCCCTCATCGGAGATCTTAAGCAAAGGGGCCTCCTGGACGAGACCCTCGTGGTGTGGGGAGGCGAATTCGGCAGAACCCCCACGGTCGAGCTGCCAAAGCCCGGAGCCAACCAGGGCAAGGTCAACGGTCGCGACCACAACAACCACGGCTTCACCATGTTCCTTTGCGGGGGCGGGGCCAAGGGAGGTACGATTTACGGGGCGACGGACGAATTCGGCTTCGCGGCGGTCGAGGACAAGGTTCACGTGCATGACCTGCAGGCGACCATTCTTCACCTGCTGGGCCTCGACCACGAGCGGCTTACCTACCGATACTCGGGCCGGGATTTTCGCCTTACCGACGTTCACGGAAAAGTGGTTCCGGGCTTATTGGCCTGAACAACCGAAGGTCTCTTATAAAATCCGTCCAAGTTTGTAATTCCCATTTCCGACCTCGCGCCTTAGCCTTCACCCTTCTCCGCCGTTTCCCTTGACACTCCGGGCTTCCCCTCGGCTTCCTTCCGCCTTCATCCTCATTTCCGTTCAACCCGCTGAAAATAAAGCATAAGCTACTCTTTAGACCAAGATAGCGTCCATGCATGAAAATCTACCTTCACAAGGATGATTCGCGCCACGGACCCTTTACGATCGGTGAACTGAACGAGAGGGTCGGAACCGGGGAATTCTCCCCCGGCGACTTTGCCTGCCATGATGGCAAGAACTGGGTCCGGGTTGATGAGGTTCCCGGGTATTCCCCGGTCGCAGGAACCAAGGGACGGCCCGGCGAAGAATTATCCGCCCCTTCGTCTTTGAGCCACCCCGGCAGGAAGGAACCGAAGGCGCATCAGCTTGTCTTTCATGGAACGGGTTCCGAATTTTTTGGTATCTGGATAACCAACACCTTTCTGACCCTGTGTACCCTCGGCATTTATTCCGCCTGGGCCAAGGTGCGACAGATCAATTACTTTTACGGAAATACTCTCCTCGACGGTTCCTCCTTCTCCTTCGTCGCAAATCCGATCTCCATCCTCAAGGGGCGTCTCATCGCTCTGGTATTATTCGGCTTCTACCTCTACTTCCAGACGGTGGACCCCTTGATTTCGATATGGATCATGCTCGCCGTCTTGCCGTTCGTACCCCTCCTAGTGGTTCGCTCCATGCGTTTCCGTATGCAGAATACCGAGTTTCGCGGCCTGCGGTTTAATTTTTCCGGGAGCGTGGGAAAGTCCTATGGGGTCTATCTGGGTGGTTTGATCCTTTCCTACATTACGGCCGGCATCCTTTTCCCATGGTGGGAGTGTCAGAAAAAACAGTTCCTGCTCGGCAACCTCAAATACGGTTCGGCCAACTTCCGGAGCTTTCCTCAAGTCGGAGCCTTCTACAAGTGCGCCGGAATTTGTCTGCTTGCCTCCATCGGTGGCTTTGTCCTGCTGATGGTGGTTGTTATGGGAGTGGGGGCAATTTTTTCCATGGGCTCAGGTGCCGGTTCAGATATCATTCCCCTAGTCCTCGGCCTGCTTTTTTATCTTTTTATAGGGGTCATGGCGGCCTACTGGTATACCTTTACGACCAATCACGTGGTCGAGGCAACGAGCCTGCCTTCCGTAGCCTTCCAGAGTCGCATGCGCACAGGTGAAGTCCTCGGCCTATGGGTCACCAACATCCTCCTGCTTGTCATTACGATCGGCTTGGCTACGCCCTGGGTCATGGTCCGCAACGCACGCTACCGGATCAGTCGCACGACCGTCTTGGCCGATGACCTTGACTCCTTTGTCGCCGGACAGGTCGAGAGCGCTTCCGCCCTAGGGGAGGAGCTGGGGGAGACGATCGACCTGGACATAGGCATATGAAGAGCGAGATAGGCGGCAAATATCAGTATCCCGGTTCATCCCGGTCATCGGAGGCCAAAATGGTTTTCACGGAAGGCGAGTTCCGGGTGCTCGACGAGGAGGGTAAACAGCTTGCCGGCGCAAGGAGCAGGGAAGTGAAGGTTTCCTCCCGCTTGGGGAGCGTTCCCCGCATGGTCCGGTTTCCCGACCGCTCCTGTTTCGAAACCCCGGACAACGATGGCCTGGACGAGTGGCTGAAGGCTTCGGGCAGAGGAAGTGCCGTCCTCTCGGTCCTGGAAGGAAAGTTGAGGTACGCCCTTGTACTGGGGCTGGCTACCATATTGCTGCTCTGGGCCTTCGTCGCCTATGGGATTCCATCCTTGGCAAAAGTCGCCGCCCACCAGCTCCCGAGGGATTTTCTCGACGAGGCCTCGGATTTTACCCTCGAGACCCTGGACGACCTTGTCCTTGAGCCGAGTCAGCTGGAAGAGGACCGAAGAAAGGAAATCAGGAGCCTGGTCGATGCCACCTTTCCTTGGAAGGCGGACAGCGACTACCAACTGCTTTTCCGTCGAGGAGGGGAAGACCTTGGGGCCAATGCCTTCGCTTTGCCCAATGGCGTCATCGTCTTCACCGACGAGCTTGTTGGGTTACTGGAATCGGATGAGGAGATCCTAGCCGTTTTCGCCCATGAGTATGGGCACGTGGTGGAGCGACATTCCCTGCGCCAGTTCCTTCAGGACTCGGCCGTTACCGTACTCTCATTTCTCATTATAGGAGAGGCTACGGATACCCTGCAGGAGGCTCTCAATGCTCTTCCCGCAATCTTTCTCCACGGTGCGTACTCGCGGGAATTCGAGACCCATGCCGACGATTACGCCTTCCGCATGCTGTCGGAGGCGGGCCTTTCGCCCAAATCCCTCGGGGATGCCCTCCGGCGACTCGAGGAGGAGCACGGGATGGGCGACGACATGCAGTATTTCTCCACTCATCCGCCTACCGAGGAAAGGATTCGGCGCGCCAATGAGGCGGAACGACTGCCTTAACGCTTAAGCTTTGCCCTGGAATCCGTGAAGACCGGCTGAGTCCAGGCGTAGTACTCGCGCAAGGAACCGTCCTTCCCTTTTAGGCGGCGGGTAACCTTGCACCGCAGGTAGGGTAGGTTGACCGGGCAGGACGCCTTTGTCTCTGAGCTTGTCCGGATGACCTTCCCTTCGGGGCCAATGAACTCGATCCAATAGCCGGGTTTGCCTTCCTTCACCTTGCGTCCCGCAAGGATAGGGGAGTCCAGTTCCTTGTTGGTGGCAATTTCGTCTACCTCGATGGCAATTTTTGCAGGTTGCCGAACGACCTCCTTCAGCATGACCCCGGACGAGGAATAGAAGTCGCCCTTGGTCATCGCATGCGTGAGCGCCGGGGAAGACAGTTCCTCCGCCTGAACCATGACCCACCCGCGGCCCGGGTTAGACTTCTTGGCAGACCAATCGGCAAAGTGATGAGCGTCGTCCGAGCCTACTCCGAAAATGGTCATCCCTTGGGTTAGGAGGTCGTCCCAGAGTTGCTCGGTCGAGGGATGCCTGGGGTCCCCAAAATTGTGAACCGAGGGATGACCGTTGTAGAGCTCGAAGAGGTAAAGCTTCTTGACCGGCAACATATCCCTGGCTTGGACGGCCCATCCGAAGTTGGGATGATTCAGGATGGTGACCCCTCCCGCCTTAATGGTCTCGTCCACGTGTCGCTGAATGATTTTCGAGCGCAACTGGTGGTTGAAGTTCCAAGGCACGAGCCGGTTTACGTTCATCGCCGTGCTGTGAATCGTCTTGTGTCCAGTCACTTCCTCGCCCGGAACAAGCAGAAAGTCCTTGCGGACACGTCCCTTTAACTTGACCGACTTGGGATCGATGAACTTGTTGTGTTCGCTGAGAATGACGAAGTTATAGCCATGGTCGTGGTACCATTGGGCAACGGTTTGCGGGCTGGAGTCCGCGTGGCCGCAGAGCTCGGTGTGGGCATGCGTGTTTCCCTTGAACCACTGACCTGCGTGACAAGGGGCATCGAAGGCGCCCCACGGCAAAAGGACGACGAGCGCGAGCTTTAGGGGGAGATTGGTCCGGTGACTCATGGTTTATATGATCAAACCTTTTCCTTATAGGGTCAACGAAACTCCCTGCGCATGCCTGGCTTGTCCCATGTTTTAAAGCCATTTGGTCAATTCGGGTTGATGGACCGCTCTGCGTGCCTATGATGCGGGCAACGATGGCCAACTCCTCTGCCTCCCCTTTCCCGTCATTTCTTGACCCATTGCCGCCAAGCGCCAGTTTCATCATGTGAAGTTCTGCTCCTTGTTAGCCCTTCTTATTTCCCCTTTGGTTTCCCTTGCGGACGAGGAGGAACCGGTCGGAAACGATGAAGTCCAATGGCGCCAGATCGGCGATGCCAGCCTGGTCTACGTCAAGGACACCGAGGACTTGTTTACCGGAAGGGTTATGGCATTCTGGCCCGATGGCTCGGCCCAAAAGCTCTACGGTATCAAGAATGGGGTAAGGGAAGGCTTGTGGACGGAGTGGTACGAGGATGGTCAGAAGTTCAAGGAAGTTCACTGGAGGCAGGGAAAGAGGTACGGCAGGTCTAGCTGGTGGTATGAGAATGGCCGCAAATGGAAGGAGAACCACTTCGATGATGCAGGCAAGAGCCTCAGCATCGAGTTTTACGACAGTGGACCTAAGCTCAAGGAAATGCCTTGGAAGGACGGCAAACTCCACGGGAAGGGCAGGTACTTCTACGAGAACGGTCAACCCCTGCGTGAGGTTACCTTCGATGGGGGCAAAAGGACGGGTCCCGTGGTTTATTGGCATCAGAATGGCCGCAAGTGGAAGGAATTCGCTCTTCTAAAGGGCAAAATGAACGGGGTTTATTCGCTTTGGCGGGAAAACGGCCAGCTTTGGAAGAAGTATGGCGTCAAGAACGACAAGTTGCATGGACGAAACACGATCTGGCAAACCAACGGAAGCAAGCTGAAGGAGGTTTTCTACGAAGAAGGGCTACTGAGCGGTCCCTTGACGACTTGGTGGATAAACGGAGCCATTCAGGAAAAGGGTTTTTTCAAGGAAGACCGCAAGGATGGGCTCTTTATGGGCTTTCATGAAAACGGAGCCAAGGCCTACGAGGCCCGCTTTCGAAACGGATCGAGGCTTTCCTTGGAAACATGGTATCCGAGTGGAGAAAAGATCGGTGAGGAGGAGGTAGCTCCCGGTGAGGCTCCCCGGCTTGAGGATTAGGTTCGCCGTCTTTGCTTGTGGTTGCTTGACGATAAGCCGGGTACTTGCTTTCGTTCTCTCATGAAAGCTTTCCCTCTTCTTTTCCTTCCGCTTCTTTGCATAAACGGCGTGGAGCCGAAGAAAGACGTCTCCACTGATTTGCGGGTCATGAGCTTCAACGTCCGTCTCGGCGTGGCCAAGGACGGTCCCAATGCCTGGGACCTGCGCAAGGACCTCGTGGTAGAGACCGTCAAGCGTTTCGATCCAGACCTCCTGGGTACCCAGGAGACTTGGCCTTTTCAAGCCGCCTTCCTCAAGAAAGGCCTGCCGGGACATGCCTACTACGGGGTTGGCAGACAGGTCGATCCGACGACGGGGGAGCAGTGTGGTCTGATGTACCGCAAGGACCGGTTCGAGCAACTCGAAAAAGGGACCTTCTGGCTTTCCAAGACGCCGTCCAAGCCGGGGAGCAAGAGCTGGGATTCTTCCCTGCCGCGTATCGCCAGCTGGGTTAGGTTGAGGGATAAGCGAGACCGCGGACGGGAGCTGGTTTTCATCAACACGCACTTCGATCACCGTGGAAGGCAGGCCCGGGAGGAAGCGGCCAAGATCATTCGCCGGCACGTGACCGAGCTGGGGTCCGAGGCCCGGGTCGTGGTTACGGGGGATTTCAATGCGGCTGAGGGAAGTGCTCCCTACCGTGCCCTGCTTGCCCCGGACGGCTCCGCCGCCGTCCTGCTCGATAGCTACCGAACGGCCCACCCCAAGCGCAGGGAGGGAGAAGGCACTTTCAGCGCCTGGAACGGGAGGCGCTCCGGAGGTCGGATCGACTGGGTTCTCCATACTTCCCATTACCGGATCATCTCCGCCTCTATAGACCGCAGTAACGACTCGGGCAGGTATCCTTCCGACCATTATCCGGTTACCGCCGTCCTGAAGCCCCGCTAAAGGGCTTCCTGCACTCGAACTCCCCAGACCACGCACGCTTCGGCCAGTGAATCAATTTCCTTCTTGAGAAAGCCAGGCACGGAAAAAATCGTTCTACAGGCCAGTGGGCAAGGCAAAACCTGGCTGGGTTGCTCCTCGCTTGTGATTTTCGTCTTAGGAGTCGGGCTGACCATGGTCTACGGCATAGGATCGGGAGCCTATTGCTTCCTTCTACTGATTGTCGTTGTCGTTTTTGGGCTGATGAATAACTCCAAGGAGAGTAACATAGTTCTGACTGATAGCTACGTTTCCGGTGGAACCGTCTTCCGCAAGGTCACCCAATGGGACAGGCTGGGCAGGGTTTGGATGGGTCAGTACGACCTGGTCTGGAAGGGAAGGAATGCAAAAGGAGGAAAGCCGTATACCTGCAAGACTGCCTACGGGCCCTTCGGACGGGAATGCCAGCATAACCAAAGGCACGTTTCCATCGATCTCGCCATAGAGTGGATTGAGGCCCTCAGGGATGCTTCTTCCGAGACGGAGCGCCGGGAATTGATCCGCAAGTTCAGAGGCTCGGCTCCACGGAGCTTGAGCGCCATCGACAGCCTTTCCCCTGAAGAGCAAGCCAAGGCCAACAAGCTGCTGAAGGAACTGAATAGCTTCAGCATCGGCTCGAGATACAGGAAGGAAAGAAAAATGGAGATCAGGCAATACTTCGCCAACAAGGGATGGGAGATTCCTCCAACCACACCTTCCGCTTTGATGGAAGTGTTTTTCTATTTCTACGTCTTCATCCTTATTCCAGGTTGTTTGTTCGTTATCTTTTATATCCTTTTCAAGTACTGTCTTGCGTAGTCCTTAGAGCCCTGAGTCACTTGGACGAAGCCTATCCTTTCCAAACCCCTTCATCTCCTCCTTCCTTATGAGAAAGCCTGATGCGGAACAAATCGTCCTTCAAGCCAGTGGATCAAAAAAAATCTGGCTGGTTTGTGCCTCCGTATTGATTTTAGTCTTGGGAGTTTTGCTGACCTTGGCCAACGGAATACAATCGGGCGCCTATTGTTTCTTCACGTTGATTTTCGTAATCATTGGCGGACTAGTCGACACCTCCAAAGGATCCAACATAGTGCTGACCGGCAAAAGCATTTGCGGTGGTAAGATTTTTCGTAAAAGCACGGATTGGGACAGGCTGGGTAAGGTCTGGATGGCCCAGTACGACCTGGTTTGGAAGGGAAGGAATGCAAAGGGAGGAAAGCCGTATACCTGCAAGACGGCCTACGGCCAGTTTGGGCGGGAATGCAGGCATAACAACAGGCACGTTTCCATTGATCTTGCCCTCGAGTGGATCGAGGCTCTACGGGATGCCGGCTCCGAGGGCGAACGCCGCGAATTGATCCGCAAGTTCAGGGAAGCCACTCCACGGACTGTGCGCTCAATTGCCAGCCTTGCCCCGGACGAGCGAGCCAAGGCCGAGAAGCTGCTCAAGGAGCTCCATGGCGGGAGTTCGCAAAATTGGAGGGAAAGAAAAATGGAGATCAGGCAATACTTTGCCAGCAAGGGATGGGCAATTCCTCAGAATGAGCCTTCCCCGGCGAAGCGTGTCTTTGGCTGCGCCATCCTCATAGGAGTCTTGGTCTTCTGGTTTTTCTTTTTCGCTCTTATGTGCAGCCGAATATAGGCTTTACCCCAAGTGCCAACGGTCGAAGATGGTGCGGGCACCCGGGATCGAACCGGGGACACCAGCTTGGAAGGCTGGGGTTTTACCGCTAAACTATGCCCGCGACAATGAAGCTCTGACCTTTTAATGGGTTGACTGCGTTGGTCAAGTTGTAATTGCTTGCAGAAAAGACAAATCGAACGTTTTGGCTAAGTTGGCAGTCGTAAGATTTACCGCTTGTGAAAGGGATGGGAATCCTGATCTTTGCGGATTGAAGTCTAACAATCAGGAAAAGGGAATCTATGAAGAAGAGCAGTGTGTGGATGTTGGTAGCAGCCGGGTTTGCGTTGAATGCAGCCGGTTTGTTGTGGATCGGGAGTGAGGTCGGACAAGCCGGGAAAAAGAATTTCTTGCGGGAAGACCTCTCCTTGCAGGTCGTTTCCTTCGAGCCGGCCGAGCAAGCCGAAAAGACCGATCTTTTGCAAGTTTTCCTAAGCCGCGACCTGGCATCCGCGGAAGAGGTCGGGAGGCCCCTCGGATGGACTCCATTTACTTTCGAGCCTGCAGTCGAGGGCACCTGGATTTGGAGCCGCGGCAATGCGATGGGACTAAAGCTTTCCGAGCCGCTTCCAAAGGGAACTCAATTCTCCGTTCAGGCGACCGATCAAATTAGCGGAAAGCTGGGCTTGCCCTTGTCGGGAGCAACTAAGCTTTCCTTCCGTACCTCGCCCTTGCGCGTGGAGCGGTGCGAAGAGCTTGGCAAGAGGGGAGACCGTTTCGAGGTCGAGGTTCGCTTTAACCAGGAAGTCGAGCCCGGTACCTTGAGCGAATACCTAGAGGCCATCAACTCGGATGGCGAAAAGCTTGACCGGGTGATCATGGGGACGGGACGGAAGAGGGTCATGAAGGTTGCGGTCGAGGAGCCCAAGGACAGGATTTTTGAGATTAAGGTGAAGAAGGGAATGCCCGGCGTCGAGGGTCCCTTGGGCCTGGAGAGGGATTTCTTTTCCCAAATCTCGCTGGGTCCGTCCTTTGCCGTTCTTAATGCCCGTCCACCCTGGAGGCGTGGTGCGGACGAGAAATGCGCGGTCGAGCTCCGCTTCAACAAGCGGGTCGACGTTCTGCGGGAAAAACCAAGGGTCAAACTGGACCCCGAGGTACCTGGGCTTGTCGTGAGCTGGACCGGGCAGGGTGTTCGTCTCTATGGTGCATTCGAATCACCGGACCGCCACTTCGTGGCTACCGTTGAAGACGACGTGGTTTCCTCAGACGGTGAGGTTTTGCCCGCCGGGGCGAGGTTTTCCTTCGTTATGCCGAAGCGTTCCCCGACGATCTCCTTCGTCCGTCATCAGGGCGTGCTCAGCCCGAAGGGAAACCTCGAGGTAGAGCTTAGGACCTGCGCCGTCCGTAACCTCAGGTTGAGCGCAACGAAGATCTACCCGAATAACCTAGCTTCCCATTTGCGCGGAGATTCCCGGTACCAGCCGGATCGAATCGGTCGGGAATTGTTTTCCGTCGTAAAGCCCCTCAATGTCGGGGCGAATGCCGTTTCCTTAAACGTGGTCAACCTGAAGGACTGGATTGAAGAACCCCTCGGGTTGTATTACCTGGAGGCGAGCAACGAGGATGGCGGTTGGCAGGACGATCAGGCCGTGGTTGCGGTTACCGACCTCATGATCACCACCAAGAGGCATCCGAGGGGAGTGCTTGCATGGGTGACTTCCCTGAGCGGAGGGTCTCCCGTCTCTGGCGTCGAGGTCTCTGTGGTCTCGACCTCAAACCAGCGGTTGGCCAAGGGTTTGACCGGCGAGAACGGCCTGGTCGAGCTTGATGCTCCAAAGGATCATCCGGACGGCGCTCCATGGGTCGTCTTGGCCCGCAAAGGGGAGGATCTTAGCTTCCGCCGTCTTGATCAAAGAAAATGGGACTTGCCGAAGGTGGCCAAGGATGGGCGGACTCCGGTTTCCGGCCTGGATGCTTGCCTTTATGCGGAGAGGGGGGTACGCCGACCCGGTGAACTCGTTCGCCTGACCGGTGTAGTGCGTGATGAAACCGGGAATGCGCCCGATGAAAAGACTCCCCTTGAGCTTCGAGTCTTCCGCCCCGACGGCAAGCTTGTGCAGTCCACTCCCCTCAAGCTCGGCAAAGGAGGAATCCTGCACCATGAATACCAAACTCACGTGGAGGCATGGACGGGGGGGTGGAGGTTTGGTCTTTTCCTCCCCGGATCGGATCGGGAGATCGGTTCTCTGCAGACTGGGGTTGAAGCCTTTGCCCCCGTCAGGCTGGAAGTAGGGAGCGAAGCAGTCCGATCTTGGTTCGGCCAAGTCGAGGCGCCCGAGGTCAAGGTTGCCGGCCGTTATCTTTTCGGGGTGCCTGCCTCCGATATGTCCTTCCAAGTGCGTGGAGACTGGAAACCAGCGTCCTTTGAGGCAATCGGTTGGGAGGATTTTTCGTTTGGCGACCCGTCGGCAACCGAAAAGGTTGCCTTTGAACCGATCAGCGGACGGACGGACGCAGATGGCGAAGCCATGATTTTCCCCGCAACCGACCGCCTGACGCCCGGCCTCTGGAAGGGCACGGGCTACGTCTCCGTGACCACACCGGGTGGCGCCACGGTGAGCGATTCCTTTGAATTGAACAAGCTTCAGGCCTCCAGAATGATTGGAGCGCGCTTGGCCGGGGGAGCCCAGGTGGTGGCCGGGAGCCCCTTTCCCGTTGAACTAGTCGCTTGCCAGCCCCTAGCCGATGAGGTTCCGGTTGGTGACGTGGAGCTGGTCCTGCTGAAGATCGAGTCGGACTGGATCCACAAGCGAGTGAACGGAAAGTGGATTTGGTCTAAGCGGGAACAGGCGATCGAGCAGTCGAAAGCGCTGGTTGGGCAAGTTGCCGGTGGAGAGAAGCCATCGAAAGTGGAGATGGTCTGCGCGGAACCCGGTTTATGGAGCTTGGTGGCCCGTGATTTGTTGAGCGGAGCCTTGACCCGGATCAACTTCGAAGTAGCCTCGGACAATTCCCCCGTTGCGCTCTCCCGCTCGCCTCACCGGGTCAACTTGAGCTTGGATCGAGCATCCTACAAGCCGGGAGAAACCGCCAAGGTGTCGGTGGACGCTCCTTTTGAGGGACACTTGCTCCTGACCTTGGAGACGGATCGGGTCGTCTGGTCCAAAAGCATTCGCATGGAGAAGAAAAGAGCCCAAATAGAGGTTCCTCTTCCGAGCAGCCTGCCGGGCGGCGCTTTCGTAACGGCCTCCGTGATCCGTCCATTGGATGCCGGATCTACGGATTGGAAGCCTCACCGGGCTTTTGGCATGGTCCGATTGGCGACTGATTTCTCCGAAAGAAAGCTCGAAGTGGACCTCGAGTTGCCCAAGGAAGCCAGACCGGGAACCCAAGTAGAAGTCAAGGTGAGCGCAAATCTTTCCGCGAACGCGCTCATTCATCTTTGGGCGGTTGACGAAGGGGTTCTTTCCGTTACCGACTTCGAGACTCCCGACCCGGCCAATTCGTTTTTCGCTCCTTGGCGAGCGGTGGTCGATAGCGGGGATCTTTATCTCGAGTTGTTTCCCGACCATAAGGGCTTGAGTACGATGGAAAGGTTTGGAGCGGGAGGCGGGGCTTCGCGTCGTTCGCTTGTTCGCGCCAAGCCACCCAAGAGCGTCATCCTGTGGAATGAGTTCGTCCCGGTCGGCGAAGATGGATCGTTGAAGAAGAAATTCATCCTGCCCGAGGACTTTACGGGTGAATTGCGTTTCATGGCGGTGGCCGTAGCGGGCAATTCCTTCGGTTCGGCTGAAAGTTCGCTGACCGTCACGACGCCCCTCCTGACGGAAGTTTCCCTTCCCCGTTTCGTGGCCCCGGAAGACAAGTTCCTTTGCCCCGTGACCCTTTTCAACACGACTGCGGAAGAATTGCCCGTGGAAGCGAATTTCAAGCTTTCCGGGCCTGCCCGCCTGCTGGATGGCTCTTCCCGCAGGCTTGTACTTTCAGCCGGAGAATCCACCACTACTTGGTTCGAACTAAAGGCGGATCGCGCCATGGGGCAAGTATTCGTCTCGGTCCAGGCATCGGGCGGAGGAGAATCATCGTTGGCCAAGGGCTCTTTCCCTGTTCGGCCGGCCGCCACCCTGGACGCGGAATACCGGACCTTTGCCATTGAGGCGCAAGAGGAACGATTGATTGGGGTGCCGGAGCGTTTTCTCGAGTCCGGCTTGAAGAGAACGATCACGATTTCCTCTTCCCCGGTAACCAATCTCGTTCCTGCTCTCAGCGAGCTTCTCGGGTTCCCCTATGGGTGCGTCGAGCAGACGACCAGCAAGGCCATGCCCATGATCTATGCCTCCGCCTTGCTTGACGGGAGAAAGGCGGAATATGCCAAGGATGCCGTTTCCGCGGGAATCGAGCGCCTCAAGCTCATGCAGACCGCTTCAGGAGGTTTGGGTTACTGGCCGGGGGACGCGGACCCCTATCTTTGGGGAACTTGTTACGCAACCGCTTTCCTCATGGAGGCAAAGAGGGCGGGGTTTAATATGGATGAGGCTTTCATCAGTAGCTTGGCTTCGTACTTGGACATGGCTCTACGCTCTGGAGAACACGATTTGAACGAACAAGCTTTTATTTGTCAGGCCTTGGCCGTTTTTGGGAAACCGCAGAAATCCAGGCATCGCTACCTGCTCGACAAGTCGGAGTCCCTCGACCTTGCCGGACTTGCCCGCCTCGCGGGAGCGTGGCATGCGAGTGGCCGTCCGGACCTTGCCCGTCAATGCCTTCGGGAGGATGCCTTGGAAAAGGAAGTCGCCCGAACCTTCAAGGGGCGGCTTACCTCGGACACGGCCGCATCCGCAACGATGTTGACGGTTCTGCTGGACGTGGAACCGAAGCATCCTTGGGTAGAAGTTCTTACGAAACGGATTCTGAGGACGAAAAGCAACCATCACTGGTCCAGCACCCTGGAGAACGGACTTGCCCTAGTCTCGCTTTGCAAACTCCATGCCTTGACGGCAAGCGAGTTAAGCAATTACGCAGGGACCCTCTCGGGAAGCGGGCTCAAGGAATCGGTTTTTTCCTCCAAGAGCACTTTCGGGCAGTCCTTTGCGGGCACTGGGGAAATCCGGCTTGCCTCGTCGGGGATAGGCAAGCTTTTCGTCTCGGTTCAAACGGAGGGCCTCGTTCCACCGGAATCGCTGAAGCCAACCGACCGCGAGATCAAGGTTCGTCGACGCTGGTTGAATTCGGAAGGAAAGGTCCTGAGCGATTGGCATGGCGAGAAGGAGGGATCGCTTGAAGTGTCAGTGGGTGATCTGGTCTGGGTAGAGGTGATGCTCCAGACAAGGCAGGCCAACCTGGACAATATAGCCGTGGTCGACGCCTTGCCGGGTGGATTTACGGTCGAGAACCCCAGGCTTGCGACCTCTGCGGTACGTTTGTCGGGAGGAGAAGTCCTTGCGAAGGCCGCTCGGGCCGACCGGACCGAGTTCCTCGATGATAGGGTGGTTCTCTTCGCTTCGGCAAAACCGGTCCCACGAGTTTTCAGGTATGCCATCCGGGCCGTGGCGGGAGGTGAGTTTCTGGTTCCGGGCATTCAGGCTTCCTGTATGTACGACGAGACTCTAAGCTCGCTCGACCAAAGTGACGTCGTCAAGGTCATCGTTCAATGAACGTGGTCTGCAGGCTCGGAAGATTGCTTAGCAGGCGCCGGCGAGCCCTTGCGTTGCTCGTCGCTCTCTCAGCGGGATTCGGCGCGAGTGGGAAATGGTTGTTGAATTCGAATCCCTTCCCTCTGGAAAAGCTTCGAGCCTTGCCGAAAAGCGCTGTCTTGTACGATCACGGGGGACGCGTGATTTCCCGGTCCTTGGGCATCGATGAACAATGGCGTCTTCCCATCTCTTCCCAAGATATGTCCCCTTGGCTTGCCCAAGCTACAGTGGCGGTTGAGGATGAGCGTTTCGCGAGTCATCCCGGGGTTGATCTCCTAGCCGTGGGAAGAGCCTCCCTGCAGAATGTTTTTGCGGGTCGGGTGGTCTCCGGAGCAAGCACCTTGGATATGCAGCTTTGCCGCATGCTCGACCCGCGTCCGCGAACCCTTTGGGTGAAGCTTTCGGAGTCCGCCCGCGCTTGGCAGGCGGACCATTCCCTCACCAAGGACGAAGTGTTGCGGGCCTACCTTAACCTCGCCCCTTACGGTGGCAACCTGCAAGGCGTAGAGGCGGCGTCGATCAGGTATTTCGGCAAGCCGGCAGCCGAGCTCACTCTTCCTGAGTCCGCGTTGCTTGCGGGTATTCCGCAATCCCCCTCCCGATTGCGTCCGGATAGGTTTCCCAAGGCGGCTAAAAAGCGACGCGACAAGGTTCTGCGCAGGATGCTGGCTGAGGGGATGATTGAGCACGGGACGGCCTTGGATGCCCTGGCCGAGCCCATTCGGCTCGAGCCTTCCGCGCTGTCGGGTTCCTCTGCCCGTCATTTCGTCATCGATGCCCTCGGCCTTCGACCAAGTGGAGGTCGAACTTTCCTGAACTTGAGCCTTCAGTATGAAGTCGAGAGGCTGGCCAAGGAACAGGTAGATGGGCTTCCTTTCGGAACGGACGCCGCGGTCGTGGTCATTGATATCGAGACCGGCGGTTTGGTCGCAATGGTTGGCGGTACGGATTTCCGCAACCCATCCGGAGGACAGGTGAATGTCGCCAAGGCTTGGCGTTCTCCCGGTTCGACCTTGAAGACTTTCGTCTATGCCACGGCCGCAACCGAACGGCGGTTGGATGAAAATACGATCCTGTTGGATCAGGCCGAGAGTTTTGCCGGCTGGATCCCTGCAAATTTCGAAGGAACCTTCTCGGGTGAGGTCACGGCCGGCGATGCATTGCGAAGCTCTCTGAACCTGCCTGCAATTCAGGTTTGCAGAGAAGTCGGGGCCGCGAAGTCAGCCGGAATCGCCGAAGCTTGCGGAGTGCGCTTCCGAGGGGACCCCGTCGGCCGGGGTGGCCTCGCCTTCGTTCTAGGCGCGGTGGAGACGAACTTGATCGACCTTACCAACGCCTATGCGACCTTAGGCAGGAAGGGCGTCCGAAGAACCCTCCGCTATTTCATCGATGATCCCATCCGCGAAGCATCGGTTCTGGACGTCCGGGTCTGTTCATGGCTGGATGGGGAATTGTCTTCCCGTCGCCTGCCTTCTTTGGCTTTCCGGAACCTATCCGAAGAATCAATTCCTTGGTTCATGCGGAAGACCGGTACTTCCTCAGGAAGAAGGGATGCCTGGGCCATCGGGCATAACGGCAGGTACGCGGTCGGAGTATGGGTCGGTCGGCTTTCCGGAATGGGGGACCAGGATTACGTCGGTTCTCGGTCTGCCGAGCCTTTGCTCGCGAGGATATTCGATTTGGCCCATGTTAGGAGGATGGACGCGCCGAGGGATCCTCTCCCATGGGTCGTCGAAAACCCCATCCCTTTGCCGAGGAAAGACCGGCTTTCAATCGAGCGACCGGAGAGTGGATCCGTCTTCAGGAGAGTCGGGGATGGTTTCGAAATCCGTCCGAAGGCAAACAGAACGGGTGAACTGTTCTGGTTTCTTGACGGTCGATCCCTGAGTTTCGAAGAGACCAGACGAACGATGGTTGGGGCCGGGCATCACGAGTTGCTCTGTCTTACGGCTAAGGGAGAATTCGCCCTTTCGCGTTTTCGGGTCCACTAAGTGTCCGTAAGGCCGAGGGCCTTCGACGTTTCTTCCATAAAGATTTTCGACCCGACCCGAAAGGGGAAGGAAGGCATGGAGGGGCTGAAGGAGGTCATAGGGAAACAGGCTTCCCTGACGAAACCGAAAGTGACCCCGGCCCCCTCGCAAATGGGGTATCCGGCGGCGCAGTCCCAAGGCTTGGGGCGGAATTCAAGGCAACCGTCCAGTCGACCGGTGGCTACGT
>Ga0160422_10001287_pt1 | contig 15731 bp, 6 predicted proteins | sample Fk160mmetaG_FD_108192 | JGI IMG/M metagenome (GOLD analysis project Ga0160422, IMG submission 108192) | Marine microbial communities from the Central Pacific Ocean - Fk160115 60m metaG | ecosystem: Environmental > Aquatic > Marine > Oceanic > Photic zone | place: The Central Pacific Ocean... | reverse complement strand
GTCTGAGCGATGGGCATGAATCTCTTTCCAATCCATGATCCGCTCAAGCGGCGGACGATTCGGAATAGTTTCCCGTTCGGTATCTAAGAATCCTGTTGCTTTTCCCATTACGTTGAATGTTTCCGTGTGGCGGTAGTGCGAATCTTTCCAGCTGGGACATCGATTCTTTAAGCGCACCACGACCGCGCTATCCTAATATCTACTTCAATTCCCAACCTTGGCGTTTTCTTCGAATGCCGCAAGAATGACAGCGTCTCCTTCAAGACCACTTTCTTCGGCTCTCTTAATGGCGTTAAGAACTCTCTCGTAGTCGGCTGGCAGCACCTTGTAGAACTGCGGCACGATATTGCTCCAGTCAGTCAGAAGCCTTTTCCCCTTCTCACTTCCAGTCACTTCGACGTGCTTTTCAATCCGGCCTTTGACCTCGGAAATCTCGCTATCGCCACACTCGATTAGAGGATAAAGGTTAACCATTGCCCGATTGAGCTTGGACTCAAAGTCCCGGTCTTCATCGTAGACGTAGGCGACTCCACCACTCATACCTGCTGCAAAATTGCGCCCGGTTCCGCCGAGGCAGACTACCGATCCACCCGTCATATACTCGCATGCATGATCACCTACTCCTTCAACTACCGCGTGCACACCACTGTTGCGGACACAAAAGCGTTCACCCGCTACTCCTGCAATGTTAGCTTGGCCGCTAGTCGCTCCATAGAATGCAACATTTCCTATAATAATGTTTTCTTCAGGAACAAAGTCAGGATGTGAATTCCTTGGGGGGTAGACAATTACCTTGGTTCCGCAAAGACCCTTACCGATGTAATCGTTAGCATCTCCCTCCAGTTCCAGCCTCATCCCCTGCGGGCAGAATGCCCCGAAGCTCTGGCCTGCACTTCCGGTAAACTTGAGCTGAATCGTATCCTCAGGGAGGCCTTCGGCACCGAAGCGCCGGCTGATCTCGGCGCCGGTAATCGTCCCCACTACACGATTGGTATTCAGGATAGGAAGTTCAGCAGAAACCCCGGCTCCTGATTCCAAGGCCGGCCTGCAAAGATCCAGAAGAGCAGTGTTATCGAGGGCGCGATCCAGAAGGTGGTCTTGCGGCTGAGTGCAGTAACTACCTACCTCATCACTGACTTCCGGCTGATAAAGAATATTAGAGTAATCGAGCCCTTTGGCTTTCCAGTGATCAATCGCCTTACGCATCTCCAGACGGTCGCACTGACCGACCATCTCGTTAATTGTCCGGAAGCCAAGCTTCGCCATTAATTCACGAATACCCTCAGCCACAAAGTTCATGAAGTTAACCACATTCTCCACTGCTCCATTGAACTTTGCCCGGAGGCGCGGGTCCTGCGTCGCCACTCCGACGGGACAGGTGTTCTTGTGGCAGACCCGCATCATGAGGCACCCAAGGGTCACCAACGGCGCGGTCGAAAACCCATACTCTTCCGCACCAAGCAGCGCCGCAATAACTACATCCCGGGCGGTTTTCAGCTGACCGTCCGTCTCCAGAACCACTCGGCTGCGGAGATTATTCAGGAGAAGCGTCTGATGGGTCTCCGCCAGCCCAAGTTCCCATGGACATCCGGCATGCTGAATAGAGGACCGAGGGCTCGCCCCCGTGCCTCCATCATGCCCGGAGATAAGCACAACGTCCGCCTTCGCCTTGACGACACCTGCAGCCACGGTTCCCACCCCAATTTCTGAGACCAGCTTGACATTGACCCGCGCATTCACATTCGCGTTCTTTAGGTCATGAATAAGTTCTGCCATATCCTCGATCGAATAGATGTCGTGATGAGGTGGGGGGGAAATCAGTCCCACTCCCGGCGTCGTACCGCGAACTTTTGCAATCTGAGGAAGCACCTTGTGACCCGGCAGCTCCCCTCCCTCACCGGGCTTGGCCCCCTGCGAAATCTTAATCTGCAGTTCTTCCGCATTGACGAGGTAGTGACTGTGGACCCCAAAACGGCCACTCGCGATTTGCTTGATGGCGCTTTTCTTCGAGTCTCCGTTGGGTAGAGGCTCGAATCGCATCGGGTCCTCTCCTCCCTCGCCTGTATTGGAGCGGCCTCCAACCCGGTTCATCGCTACAGCGAGAGCCTCGTGAGCCTCCTTGGAGATAGAGCCATAGGACATGGCTCCTGTTTTAAAGCGCTTTGCGATTTCAGAAGCAGGTTCAACCTCCTCCAGAGGAATGGCCTTGGCAGGATCAAACTTGAATTCCATCAACCCCCGTAATGTGTAGAAATCGCGAGACTGATTATCGATCAGCTCACTATAGCTTGTGAAAAGGTCATAATCTCCCAAGCGTGTGGCCTGCTGCAGAAGATGGATACTCTGGGGGTTAAACAGATGGCGCTCACCGTCCGCCCGCCATTGATAAAGTCCTCCCGCATCGAGGGCCTCATTCTCAACCTCCCTAGGCTTGAATGCATCATCGTGGCGAATTTTGACTTCCTGAGAAATTACGTCTAATCCGATGCCCTCTACTCTTGAAGCAGTGCGACAAAAGTATTTTCCGATTACTTCCTTATTAAGGCCGACACATTCAAAAATCTGCGCCCCCCGATAACTGGCTACCGTAGAGATTCCCATCTTTGACATGGTCTTGACTACTCCTTTAATTGAAGCCTTAAGATACTTGGCAACAGCATCGTCGTAGTCATCGGAAAGCTCACCACTTTCAATCATGGCAGCGATCGTATCGATCGCCAGATAGGGATTCACGACATCTACCCCATACCCGAGAAGCACTGCAAAGTGATGCACCTCTCGCGGCTCACCGGATTCGAGTACGATAGACACCTTCGTCCGGGTGCCTCTGCTGATCAAATGGTGATGAAGACCCGCCACCGCAAGTAGCGCAGGGATCGGAGCATGTCGCTCGTCTACCCCCCGATCCGACAGAATGAGAATATTTACTCCTTCACTGATCGCAGAATCAGCAGCAGCGCAGAGAGTAGCCATCGCTTCCTCAAGCTCTCCACCTGACGTAGTTCTCATGGTGCTCTGCCCCACGCCATTAGCGGAAGAATCTGAATCCCGCCTCTTGAAGGTATAAAGGATTGGAAGCGTCCTGCTTTTGAAGCCCGCACGGTCTATATTTTCCAGCGCCGCAAGCGAAGAGCTGCTGATGATCGGATTTTCCAGTCTGATCATCCTGCAGTTTTCTGGTCGCGGATCGAGGATATCCTTCTCCGATCCTATAAAGGTCACACTCGCGGTGATCAATTCCTCTCTGATAGGGTCGATTGCAGGATTAGTGACCTGCGCAAAAAGCTGTCGAAAATAGTTATAGAGCAATTGAGAGCGATCCGAGAGCACGGCCATCGGGGCATCATTTCCCATTGAGCCTAGAGGCTGGTTCCCTGTCTCAGCCGAAGGCCCAAGAATGAACCTTTTGTCTTCAAAGGTATATCCAAAGGCCCGATTACGCTGGATTAGATCGTAGTCCCGAATTCGATCTCTCTGCTCGAATTGAGTCAGGTCATCGAAGTGAATACGGTTGGCGCTCAACCATTCACCATAGGGATTCTCTCCGGAAATCTCCTCTTTGACCTCTTCATCCCCCACAATTCGACCCTTGTTCGTATCCACGAGAAACATCCGACCAGGCTCAAGGCGACCCTTTTGAACGACCGTGGCGGGATCGACTTTGAGGACTCCTACTTCAGAAGCCATTATCACAAGATCATCCGACGTGACATAGTAGCGAGAAGGGCGAAGGCCATTTCTGTCAAGGACTGCACCGATGGAAATCCCATCACAGAAAGCAATCGAAGCGGGCCCATCCCAAGGTTCCATCATACAAGCGTGATACTCGTAAAAATTTTTCTTGGTCTCAGTCATGTGCTCATGTTTTTCCCAAGGCTCGGGAATCATCATCATCACGGCATGTGGTAGTGAGCGTCCGGACAGCACGAGAAATTCAAGACAGTTGTCAAACATCGCAGAGTCTGACCCGTCATCGCGAATGATGGGCAGAAGCTTATCAAGATCCTTACCCAAAACTCCGCTGTCCAGGAGCTGCTGCCTTGCCTGCATCCAGTTCGCATTACCGCGCATGGTATTAATCTCTCCATTGTGCGACATGTAACGGAAAGGCTGTGCACGAGGCCAACTGGGAAAGGTGTTTGTACTGAAGCGCGAATGTACCAGGGCCATCGCCGACTCCATGGCAGGATGATGCAGGTCTGTGAAATACTCCCCCAGCTGACCCGTGGTCAGCATCCCCTTGTAGACGATCGTCCGGGCCGAAAGAGTTGCAGAATAAAAGAAGTCCCCCCCCTCCAGACCACTGTAACGAATTTTGTCCGAAGCCCTCCGCCGAATGACGTAAATCTTCCTTTCAAAATCCTGGTCATCGTGAATTTCATCACTGCGACCAATAAAGATCTGCTTCATGAGAGGCTCACATGCTCTCGAATCAGCGCCAAGAATCTCACTTTTCACGGGAACATCTCGCCACCCAAGAACTGACTGGCCCTCTTCATTGACCACGCTCTCAAAAAGAGACATCGCCTTGGAGCAGGCCGCCTTGTCGGGAGAGAGATACAGGAATCCCACTGCGTAACGACCTTCATCGGGCAACTCGATGCCAAGATCCGCTGACACCGTCTCAAAGAACTTGTGCGGAAGTTGGAGGAAGATCCCGGCGCCGTCCCCGGTATTGGCATCGCAGCCACAACCACCACGGTGGTCCATGTTCACACACATCTCCAACGCTCCCTCGATAATACTGCGAGATTTCTGCCCCTTGAGGTGACATAGAAATCCCACACCACAGGAATCTTTCTCGTTATCAGGATCATAAAGGCCCTGCTTAGGCGGTATTCCTGAGGCACGGAGAGGGCTTTGACTCGCTTGCATAGTTGTTTTGACAGTCAGCCCCGCATACTGCGGGGCACTAGAGGGACACTTCTGGACCAGACTTTTGGAAATTGATGGTAGAGTGCTAATATTTAGCGGCTCGTTGTCCTGGTCAAGCTCTGGGTTCCTCCAGTTCTTCTGACGGCACGATCAATGGTGCCTGTCGCAGCATTGCCGAAAACACTACGGGAGAAGCTCCCGGAAGTTAAGAGTGGTGCAAAATAACCTTTATCTAAAGGCCCAAGTTCATTTCAAACTTCAGGCAGAAGCAGCCGCCAAACACGGGCCAACATCACTCGAACTGCCACGCGCCGATAAAAAACCTCATGGATGGCGGAGGGGCTCATGAAATTTGCCTGTAAAAATGAGCCCAGAGATTGAGGGCAAAACTTATCCACTTGGCAGCGCCTCGCAGCGCTTTATTGTTCTCAATCCAAGGGGCACGGAAAGTGCTTTCAGCCCCGAGGGTCACTGAAAATCAGTGAAGGAGGATAGCGAAAGCTCAGCAAACCCAATCGCTGGCCCGACTCAAGGGGGCCCTGCCGAGGTTCTGCGCAAGTTGTCCTAGCCTGAAGATATGAGTCTCTACCATCCAGCTTTCACTCCGAACACCACCGGGTCACTCCACAAGTGGAGTAACGAGAGCGACAATTGTGGAATGGGCGCCATCGCCTTGCTGAACGGAGACCGAGATTATCAAACTCTGGATCACGCAATCACCTCTGTGTGTAACATGACCCATCGCGGAGCGGTAGATGCGGACATGAAGACCGGGGATGGAGCCGGAATTCTGACCCAGATTCCCTACCCTATTTTCCGCAAAGCTGCGTCGGCAATGGGGCACGAAATAAGCGACGAGGCCGACCTTGCCGTAGGGGTATTCTTTCTTCCACGGAACAATGGGGAAGCCCAATCCGAAGTGAAATCGGCTGCAGAGTCGATCGTAACACGACGTGGTATAACTCTGGTAGGGTGGCGGCAGGTTCCCGTATACCCTGACCAACTTGGTGATATTGCGCGAGAAACTCAACCAGAGATTCTGCACCTGATTCTCGAGAAACAGCCGCAGTGGAAAGGCGATTTTTATGAGCGGCAGCTCTTCCTTGTTCGCCGCGAGTTGGAAAAGCAGTTCGCTGATCTCTCAGGGTTCTACATACCCACGCTCTCAAGCCGACTAATCAGCTACAAGGGACTCGCTCAGCCGGAAACCTTACGAGCCTTCTACGCTGATCTTCAGGATAGTGATTACCAGATTGGTGTTTCATTGTATCATCAAAGATTCTCCACCAACACCTTCCCGGCTTGGCCTCTCGGTCAACCATTTCGGATGCTCTGCCATAACGGGGAGATCAACACCGTCAGAGGCAACCGGAATTGGATGGCTTCCCGTGAAGAATTCTTTGATTCTGATCTTTGGGGAGATGACATCGAACTACTTAAGAATATTTTAAGCTGTGAGGAATCAGACTCATCCTCTCTGGACCGCGCCTTTGAAATGCTGGTTCTCTCAGGCAGATCTCTTGAGCACGCAATGTGCATGCTGGTTCCTCCCGCATTCCGGCATGATCCGGAAATTTCTGATCAGGTAAGAGCTTTCTACTCTTACCTGAGCTCCTTCGTCGAACCATGGGATGGGCCGGCGGGCCTTGTATATACGGATGGCACAAAGGTCTGCGCCTCTCTCGATCGAAATGGTCTGCGTCCATCGCGTTTCACTCTGACATCCGATGGTCTGCTTTACATTGGATCGGAGTCTGGAGCTATTCCTATCCCTGCTGAAAAAGTTATTCAGCGAGGACGGCTCGGCCCGGGACAAATGCTTTCGGCCAATACTGCAACCGGGGAGCTCAAGTTTGACCGGGAGATTAAAGAAGAACTGGCTGCCCAGCAACCCTACGGAAAGTGGATTGATGAGAATCGGGCGGAATTGAAAAAGTTTGTCACCCCGGACCCGCAGGTCCCTGCAGATGACCTAGGCCCACTGTATTTGTCCCGTTGCCAAGTTGCCCACGGGATCACTCTCGAGGATCTCGACATGGTATTTCCTCCGATGATCAAGGCGGCACAGGAGGCCGTTCACTCAATGGGAGACGATATTCCACTGGCTCCTCTTTCGAGGTATCCCAGACTACTTTTTACATACTTCAAACAGCTCTTTGCTCAGGTAACCAACCCCCCAATTGATCCAATCAGGGAATGGGCCGTTATGACGCTCTCGGCGGGCCTTGGCCCCGAGAGGAATCTTTTAAAAGAGAGCCCTGAACACGGGCGGATTCTCCAGCTCGAATCGGCTATTCTTTTCGAGCAGGAACTTGAGTCTATCCGTAACCGGGAAGAGCATGGATTCGTTGCAGTTTCTATTGATACCACATGGGACCTTGAAGAGGGGCCGGGTGGACTCAAGACCGCCCTTGACCGGGTTTGCCAACTGGCTGAGAGGGCCGTTGATGATGGGGTAGAGATTCTAATCCTTTCAGACCGTGCCTTTTCTGAGACAAGAGTCTGCCTGCCTTCGCTTCTGGTAACTGGCGCTGTCCACCACCATCTGAATGGCGTGCGGAAAAGAATGCGGGCTTCCATTGTGATCGAAGCTGGCGAGGCCAGAGATACTCATCAGATTGCGTGCCTTTTTGGATTTGGGGCAACTGCTGTATGCCCATATCTTGGATATGCCACCGTTCGTCAGGTAGTTGCTACCGACAACCGGAAGAAGCTCGGAGAAGGCATGACTCCCCAGATCGCCATGGCTAACTATCGCAAGGCCTTGGAGAAGGGCCTGCTGAAGATAATGTCCAAGATGGGCATCAGTGTCCTCAACTCCTATCAGGGTGCTCAGATCTTCGAAGCGATCGGAATAGGACCCGCCGTGATCGATTACTGCTTTGCAGGCACACACTCCCGTATTGGCGGAGTGGGGTTCTCCGATATCGCGGAAGAAAGCATCATCCGCCATCGGGCAGCATGGGAGACCGATATTCCTGAAGGTGAGACCCTCGACCTGGGCGATCCCGGATATAACCGCTACCGGCGAACCGGAGAGCGCCACGCTTTAAGCACGGAAGTCATCAAGAATTTCCATACCTTCGTAAAAACCGGAGATAAGGATACCTACGAAGACTATGTAAAAGCCACTCTCGAGACAACCCCATCAACCATCAAGGATCTCCTTGAGTTTGTCCCCGGCGCACACGGCCCGGTGCCTCTAGGCGAAGTAGAGCCAATTGACGATATCAGACGCCGTTTCACCACTGCAGCAATGTCGATGGGAGCACTCTCTCCAGAGGCTCATGAAACATTGGCCATCGCGATGAACGCCATTGGGGGAAAGTCTGACTCCGGCGAAGGAGGTGAGGACCCTCGTCGATTCGAACCCTATCCGAACGGAGACTGGGCAAGATCCCGAATCAAACAAGTCGCCTCCGGGCGCTTCGGGGTGTCTGCCCACTATCTCGTCAATTGTGACGAAATCGAAATTAAGATGGCTCAGGGGGCCAAGCCCGGCGAGGGGGGACAGCTTCCGGGGCACAAGGTAAACGGCCTGATTGCGAGACTCCGTCACACCCAACCCGGGGTGCAGCTTATCTCACCTCCTCCCCATCACGATATTTACTCCATTGAGGATCTCGCCCAGCTCATTCACGACTTAAAAGAAATCAATCCCCGGGCCAAGGTTACCGTAAAACTGGTGGCGGAGTCTGGCGTGGGAACGATCGCGGCCGGGGTAGCGAAGGCGGATGCTGATGTAATTCTGGTCTCCGGCCACGATGGAGGAACAGGAGCTTCCCCTCTCTCCTCCATCAAACACGCCGGACTCCCATGGGAGCTTGGTGTATCCGAGACCCAGCAGACGCTAGTCCTCAATAACCTGCGAAATAAGGTTACCCTGAGGACAGACGGCGGCATGCGAACCGGGCGCGACATTATCATTGCCGCCATGCTGGGTGCGGAAGAGTATAACTTTGGCACTATCGCGATGATTGCCATGGGCTGTGTCTATGTGCGTAAATGCCACCTCAACAACTGCCCGGTGGGCATTGCAACTACCAGCCCTAAGTATCGCGCAAAGTTCAAGGGAACACCGGAGATGGTCATTCAGTTTTTTGACTCTGTTGCTCAGGAGGCAAGAGAGATCATGGCTAGCATCGGAGTTCGTCGTATGGCAGACCTCATTGGACATACAAGCTACCTGAGTCAACGGGAAGTGGCTGACCATAAAAAGGCCAACACTATCGACCTGTCGGCGGTTCTGAAAGATGTAGCGCCCGAAGTAGCTGAGAGAAGTGGCACACCCCTGAAGGATATTGCTCGGACCCGCCAGCTGGAGCGCAACGATGGCATTCACAAGCCAGCACTCGACCTAAGGATTATTCAGGACGTGGTAAGCAAAACTTCCAGCGATGGAGAAGTCGCTGCCACTTTGACAGAGTCAAGCAAAGCGCAGGAGGTCGAGGAAGCCTTCCGTCAGCTGATGGATCAGCCTCCCATTTCACTAGACTACGAGGTTGTTAATACCGACCGCAACATCGGCACGAGATTGTCTGGCCGTGTTGCCGAGGTCTATGGGAATAGCGGACTACCAGACGGCACGATTAACCTCACATTCCAGGGATCTGCAGGACAATCCTTCGGATGCTTTGTCTGTAGCGGGATACGCCTCACGCTGATCGGCGAAGGAAATGACTATGTCTGCAAGGGAATGTCTGGTGGGGAAGTAATTATCCGACCTCCCGACGACATATCTCCGGAATTTGAGGCCGCTTCGAACTCGATTGTAGGAAATACCGTTCTTTATGGCGCAACAGCAGGCACGCTTTTGGTTAACGGCTGCGCCGGGGAGCGATTTTGCGTTCGGAATTCTGGAGCCACCGCGGTAGTTGAAGGGGTTGGCGATCATGGATGCGAATATATGACCAATGGTCTCACTGTCATTCTGGGCCTCACTGGTAAAAACTTTGGCGCGGGAATGTCAGGCGGAACCGCCTACGTTTACGATATCGATGGGCTCTTCCAGTCCCGTATCAACCCGGAAATGATCGTCGCTCTGCCGGTCAAACGTAGCCAGGACATCGCGGAAGCGAAGGCTCTCATAGAAGAGCATCACAGGCAGACCGGTTCTCCAAGAGCACAGCACCTTCTCGAAGATTGGCACACCACTCTAAAAAAACTGATCCGTGTAATTCCTAAGGAACGGGCAGAATTAGAACGACAGGAGTCTCAGCACGAGCATGCTAGTGCACCCGCAGCCGTTAAGTAAATCATTGCTCCTCCCCTGCCTTATCCAGCATGTTCAGGGCGTGAGTGAAGAAAATGCTGAAGATAGTCTTAAAACTGCGATAGCTGAGGAGGAGACCACCCATAGCGAAGAGCCTGATCCTTTTAAAAGAAAAGGCTCCCTCTTCCCGAGGATACGAATTCTGATTCTCCTGCTCATTGGAGCAGCCTTTCTGGTTGTTGCGACCGCGAACAGGCAACCCGTCACTATTGATCTCATCGCAAAGAAAATCGAATTCTCACTCTCCGTGACTCTGATTTTGACCTTTTTCTGCGGGACTATCGCAGGTCTTCTCCTTGCCTATTTCCGCCCATGGCGGAAGCGAGATTAACCATCCACTAATCGTTATGCCTTACTCTCAATCTGTCAGCCGTTGGTGCTTTGGAGATTACTCCCTCGAAAAACTAGCCGAGCGCGCGGCTAATATCGGACTAAAAGGGATCGACCTGCTACACCCACAAGAGGTTTCTGCCATACGCCCCTTTGGGCTCTCCTGCCCGGTCACGGCCGCTCCTGAGCACGAGAGTGGGATAGGCTGTATCGAGCGCGCCTTCAATCACCGCGAACACCATGACACCCTCTACAAAATCTATCAGGAACTAATTCCAGCCGCGGCAGAAGCCGATATCCCCAACGTAATTACCTTCAGCGGAAACCGCGAAGGAATCTCAGACCAACAGGGGTTGGATAACTGTCTCCTTGGGCTGGAGAAAATTCTCCCTCTTGCGGAGGAACACAATGTTGTTCTCGTTATGGAACTCCTGAACTCCAAGATTGATCACCCTGATTACCAGTGCGACCACACAGACTGGGGAGTAGAGCTTTGCCGAAAGATTGGCAGTCCACGATTTAAACTCCTCTACGACATCTACCACATGCAGGTCATGGAAGGCGATGTGATTTCCACGATCCGTGAAAACGTCCAATATCTGGCCCACTTTCATACTGCTGGAGTGCCCGGCCGGAACGAGTTAGGGTCAGATCAGGAGCTCAATTATCCGGCAATAGCAAAGGCTCTTGCCAGCACTGGATATTCAGGATTTGTGGGGCACGAGTTTATTCCTACTGCGCCTGACCCTTTTTCATCTCTAAGCGAGGCGACTCAGGCGTGGACCCAACAACTCTAATCCACTCAATCTAGCCGAGCTACGAGTCATGAACTTTCACTGCCACAGGGGTCGATCCCATAGTCCTGACACAGGCGTCAGATCACTGATTGTCATCACCGCCCTGCTTCTGCTGACCGTTTCGGCATCAGCTATCCCCAACGCGGTGGGAGGCTTTCTGGCTCAGGCGGAAAGCCCCCTCAACGACACAGAAATTGGAGATCAACTACTCGATCCAAAACTATGGGCTGGCCAGCGGGATCTCCCAGGAACTTGGCGGGAGGAAGCACCGATCGCCAGCGTTGCGGGAAGCTATCTTGCAGCTCGCCCAAAAGTCATGGGCCTTCCTGCTATCATTGTTCAAGCTCGCCACCGAGATGGAAGACTAGACTCACTTTCTGTTACCTTTGCCGATGCCGGATCGTATTTCGGTTACCTTGACGAGAGCCTCCCTCCCGGCCTGAGCCGCCGACAGAAACAAAGAGAACTACAACTCCGTCTCGCAGCCAAGCAGCAGCAATTTTCCTCATTCTTCGACAAGACAGAAACTTCACTCAGGAATGCGCTGCAAGGACTCTCTGAAAAACGTCCGCGGGATAATCATATAGGAAAGACCCGAGCCCTCCGGGCAGAGGTCGTTGACTACAGGAAGGGCGATCTCACCCTCCGACTTATCGTGGGAAGCCAACGCCTGATCCGTCTCTTGATTCAACCTGCGGATTCTGTCAGCAGACAATGGCTCGACCAGGAACTCAGTATGCTTTCCACCGCCGCTCTCACCCGGGTTTACGAGGAACGAGTCATCAGACCCGACAACGGAGATGTCCGCATAGAATCCCTTCCTATTGTGCCACAGGGCTACAAACCCTACTGCGGCCTCAACACCCTCGTAATGGCAGCACGCTACTTCGGCCTGCATCTGGATGAGGACTGGCTTTCCGTCGCTGGCAAGTTCCAGAACACCGGATCAGCAGCAGGATCGCAGCTCCCCCGCCTCTACCTCGCAGTCGCACGAGAAGCGGCGCTGGACCTTCACAAATCCAACGACTTCTCGCTCGACGAGACGCGAAAGTCAATCGACCGGGGATTGCCTGTGGTTGTCTGGAGGCGCTTCTCGAGTTCCCGTAACAAGGTTCACTCTGATCAAACGCTCGCGGCGGCCAGAAGTTCAGAATACCGTATTCCAAGACCAGACCTCGCAACGCGTGATTCATGGCCTGACGAGAAGAGCCCCCTTCATGCCTCCGTGATCGTCGGCTACAACCTCACCCGCTCAGAGGTTCATTTCGTTGAAAGCTGGGCGGGAATGAAGATTCCCCGCCGCATGAGAATCGAGGAGATGGCCGCGACGGCTTATCTTACCTTTTATTTCAAGCCATAGCCGTGGAACTCGATTCTTTCGCTCTGAGGGCCAGACCATAAGAAAAACACCAGAAAAAGAGCGAATTCTCAAGCACGCAGAAAACCCCGTTGCGAATACTCCTGCTCTAGGTTATGATCTTCGAGTCTACTGTGTGCGTCAGATCTTGGCTCGCGCCCGGACCGATGCTTTGACAAAGGGGGCAGCCCCTGAGGAGAGGGACCATGCCTTCATTGGAAGGTGTCTCTTCGAAGGAAGCCCCCAACCTATTGGGCTACGGGAACGTGGCTTGCGTAGTCAAGGACGGCACGGCGGATGACCGTAAAAGCCCGCTCGTTCAACCGAGCGGGTTTTTCATTTCCGCGCGGTGACCAAAAAGGCGCGGCGCGCTCTTTTTATCCGTTGAAACCCGCGCTCCAGTCCATGTTCATCCAACGAATATGCTCATTCTCGAAGTAAAAATACCCTCGGAAAGTTTCACCCTCAAGCATTCTTGGCAGCCAGTGCTCATCATCCTCCCACATCATGTCATAGGGAATTTCAGAAATTCTGGTCCACCGGGGAAGCGCTTCTTCTGTTTCTCCAGCCTCTCCAGAAAAAGCCCTAGCCATGAAAACGTGAACAAAAATATCAGGAAGATCACTCATCGCAAAAAAAAGCTCTCCCATTTTTCGGGGTTCAAGGGGGGTCACTAGTAGCTCCTCCTGCGTTTCCCGGATTGCTCCTTCAAGCGGCGTCTCTCCTGGCTCAATTTTTCCACCAGGGGCGTTGATTTTACCCGCTCCGATCCCCCTTAACTTTCGCATGAGAAGCACTTCATTTCCATCCCGGATAAACATCAGCGTCGCCCGCATATCCGGTGTCCACTGTCCCCAATCAATCGGTGAGGGTACACTGCTGAAGTCCTCCCCTATGCTCATCAATCCTCCAGATAGGCCTCCATTCCCTCGCAGGTGCACACGAGGTTCCGGTCTCCATGAACATTATCAATTCTTCCCACCGCGGGCCAAAACTTATGATCTCGTAACCGCGAAACCGGGAAAGCAGCCAATTCTCTCGAATACGGACGATTCCATTCATCGCTCGACACCATTTCTGCAGTGTGAGGCGCCCGGCGGAGGGCATTATTCTCCGGATCCCAATCTCCACTGATGACTTTCTGGATCTCCCCGTAAATTGAAACCATTGCGTCGCAGAACCGGTCCAACTCGCCTTTTGACTCCGATTCTGTCGGTTCAATCATGAGAGTTCCTGCCACAGGCCAGCTCATCGTTGGTGCGTGAAACCCGTAATCGATCAATCTCTTGGCGACGTCTTCCACGGTGATTCCACTCTCCTTCTGAAGTGGACGCAGGTCGATGATACACTCGTGCGCTACTCTCCCCTTCGATCCCGTGTAGAGCACCGGAAAGTAATTCTTCAGCCTGTAGGCAACATAATTTGCATTGAGAAGAGCTACCTTGGTCGCCGCCACCAACCCAGCGGCCCCCATCATCCGGATATACATCCATGAAATCACATTAATGGAAGCGCTACCCCACGGCGATGCGCTGACGGCACCATCTTCATCGCCCAACAGAGCATGCCCTGGCAGATATTTAACCAGATGACTGGCCACCCCGATTGGCCCAACACCCGGACCCCCGCCTCCATGGGGAATACAGAATGTCTTGTGGAGATTAAGGTGACAGACATCAGCCCCAATGTCACCGGGGCTGCAAAGCCCTACCTGGGCATTCATGTTTGCTCCGTCCATATAGACCTGCCCCCCATGCGAGTGTATTATTTCGCAGACTGTCAGGATTGTTTCTTCGAAAACACCGTGCGTTGAGGGATAGGTCACCATTAAGGCTCCCAGATGATCGCTATGCTCCTCACACTTGGCCTGCAGGTCCTTCACGTCGATGTTGCCTTCTTCGTCACATTGTATCGGAACTACCCGAAAGCCCGCCATCACAGCAGAAGCTGGATTCGTTCCATGCGCTGAGAGGGGAATAAGGCACACGTCCCGCGTAGAATCGTTTCTCTCCCGGTGATACCGTCGAATTGCTAGCAACCCCGCATATTCCCCCTGAGAACCCGCATTTGGCTGAAGAGAAACCGCGGCAAACCTAGTGATTTCAGCGAGCCACTTTTCGAGGGTTTTCAACATCAACCGGTAGCCTTCGGTCTGACCCTCAGGGGCGAAGGGATGAATGGATCCCACCTCTGGCCACGTCACGGGCACCATTTCCGAGGCCGCATTCAACTTCATGGTGCAGGAACCAAGCGCAATCATGGATTCGTTGAGCGCCAGATCTTTGCCCTCGAGTCGACGCAGATAACGCATCATCTCAGTCTCACTGTGATAAATATTGAAAACTTCGTTATCGAGAAATGATGAGCTCCGCCGCAGATGCTCTGACATCCCTTGTTCTTCCGCGCTTTCCATGCCTACCCCGAGGCAGCCAAGAATCCCTTCAACCTCTTTCTGGGTTACCGTTTCGTCCAGCGTGATCCCCACCTGCCCGTCACCTACGCTTCGGAGATTGTAACCCAAACTAAGGGTAGCTTGAACAAACTCCCCAGCCTGCTCTCCAAGCTGCAGAGTGAGGGTGTCGAAGAACCCATGATTAGAAAAACTGAAACCTGACTTCGTCAGGGATCGGGCCATCCGTCCAGTCAAGGAGTGAATCCGCAAGGCTATTTCCTTCAAGCCGTTAGGTCCATGATAGACCGCATACATCGAGGCCATTACGGCAAGCAGGACCTGCGCAGTACAGATATTGGATGTCGCCTTGTCACGCCGGATATGTTGTTCACGAGTTTGGAGAGCAAGGCGATACGCTAGTTTACCCGCTTGGTCTACGGAAACCCCTACCAGGCGTCCTGGTAATTTTCTCTTCAGCCGATCCGTGCACGCTATGTATGCGGCATGCGGACCACCAAAACCCAGTGGGACTCCGAAACGTTGCGTCGATCCCACGCATAAGTCGGCGCCGAAAGCGCCAGGCTCCTTTAAGATCGTGAGCGCCAGAGGATCTGCTGCTACAACCAGAACTCCACCTGCTGCATGCACCCTCTCAGCTAGTTCTTCGTAATCACAGACAGATCCCAAGGTATCGGGATACTGGACAAG
>Ga0160422_10001286_pt1 | contig 15735 bp, 16 predicted proteins | sample Fk160mmetaG_FD_108192 | JGI IMG/M metagenome (GOLD analysis project Ga0160422, IMG submission 108192) | Marine microbial communities from the Central Pacific Ocean - Fk160115 60m metaG | ecosystem: Environmental > Aquatic > Marine > Oceanic > Photic zone | place: The Central Pacific Ocean... | reverse complement strand
TGAATTAGTTTGTAATGTTTGAATATAATTGAGTTTTTGAGGGAGAATACTACTTGAAATCGTATCAATCTGAAGAGCGAAGTGACGTTTTGACGCACCCTATTTTTTTAAGACCTCAAGAAGACAGCGATGTAAATATCGGTCAGGCTATAGATGATCTGAAAGATAAAATGAATGCCACTGTCATGGCCCATTATTATCAGGATATCGAGGTACAAGACGTTGCTGATTTTATTGGAGACAGTTTGCAGTTGGCTCGGTATGCAGCTGAATCAAAAGCTGATGTAATTGTTTTTTGTGGTGTACATTTTATGGCTGAGAGTGCCAAAATTTTAGCACCTGAAAAACTTGTTTTATTGCCAGATATGGATGCTGGTTGTAGTCTTGCTGATTCAGCGCCTGCGGATGAGTTTGAAAAGTTTGTTCGAGCTAATCCTGACCATACTGTAGTTACCTATGTGAACTCTTCCGCTGCGGTTAAAGCCTTGAGCGATTTTTGTTGCACTTCTTCTAATGCAGTTGAAGTAATCAACAGCATTCCGGTAGATCAGCCTATAATTTTTGGTCCAGATCGTTTTTTAGGAGATTGGGTAGAGAGAGAAACAGGACGGAAAATGTTGTTGTGGCAGGGCAGTTGCGAAATTCATGAGTTATTTAGTGAACAGAAAATTGCTCAATTACAAGAAGAGTATCCTAATGCAGTTACGTTGGTTCACCCAGAGTGCCCTGAGGCAGTCCGTGCTATTGGTGATGTGGTTGGGTCTACAAAAAAACTTCTTGACGCAGTAAAAATAGCTGAGGATGGACGAGAATATATTGTCGTGACAGAGCCAGGTATCATACACCAGATGAAACAAGTTAAGCCCAATTCCAAATATATCATGGCACCAGCAGAAGTTTCAGGTTCAGATCAGGGAGCGTGCACTAGTTGCAATACTTGTCCTCACATGCGTCTCAACACACTTCAAAAACTTTATAAGTGTATGGTTAATCGTGAGCCCAGTATAAATCTTGATTATAGTTTGATAGAGCGAGCTCGGTTACCAATAGAACGAATGTTGGCAATTGGATAAATATAAATGGCTATCTATGCAGATCATGCAGCTACTACACCTTGCCTTCCTGAGGTAGCAAACGCAGTTGCAGAGGCATGTATCGAGTGTTACGGCAATCCGTCAAGCAATCATTACAAACTGGGTCGGGATGCTCGATTTTTGATAGAAGAAACGCGTCAATCTCTGGCTAATTTGGTTGGTATTGAACGAGTTAATGAAATAGTTTTTACAAGTGGTGCCACCGAAAGTTGTAATATGGCTATCTTGGGTGTTGCACAACGTCGTATGCATACGAGAACAAGAATTATTGCAATGGAAACGGAACACCCAGCTATTTTGCAACCACTTTCACACATCTCGTCTGCTGGTTTTGATGTCCAAGTAGTTAACTGTCAAAGTAATGGGCAAATGGATCTTGATCATCTGAGTCATCTGTGTAATCAAGAAACTGCTTTAGTATGTGCTATGCTAGTGAACAACGAAACGGGTGTCATACAAGATCTTCATGGAATTAGTTCCATTGCTCATCAATCTGGTGCTCTTGTCATATGTGATGCAACCCAGGCATTAGGAAAAATTTCTATTAGAAACATACCGCATAATGCTGACTTTTTGGCTTTTAGTGCACACAAATGTTATGGGCCAAAGGGCGTAGGTGCTTTGTGGATACGACGTCACTTAAATATTAGTCCATTGTTTTATGGAGGTGGTCAGGAGCAAGAACGCCGTAGCGGTACTGAAAATGTGCCTGGTATTGCCGGTTGGAATGCTGCATTAGCTCATATCAACGAAAACGAATTTGAATACTCAAAGAAAATAGGCGGACTACAAATTCGTTTAGAATCTGCAATAAAAAATGGATTACCGGATGTGATTTTTAACGGACAAAAGAGTTTGCGTGCACCGGGTTTTACCTCTTTAACTCTACCCGGATTGCCTCGAGGTTGGTTAACACAACTTAATGGCATATGTGCATCAAGTGGTAGTAGCTGTTCGTCAGGTCAGAATAAACCATCAAGAGTTTTGCAAGCGTATGGACATAATAAAAAAGATGCTTCTAATAGTTTACGAATTTCACTTGGTATAAATAACAACGAAGCCGAAATAGACGAAATAGCCAAGTGCGTAATAGACGGTGCTACGCGTCTGCAAGAACGTGATTTTACGTAAGAACCTACTGCTGTCTGATGTATGGTGCACCGTAAATCTGTGTAATGCTGAAAAAATATTCGCCTAATGTTTCCTACTTTATACTCTGATTGGCTTTTTTCTCTTCTTTGAGGCGAAGGATTTCATTCTGTTCGAAAGAGAGAGGTTTCCCTTCACTTGCGCTTGCGAAGACTTGCAATAATGGCCCTTCTGCGAGCTTAGGCATGCGAGTGGATTTATTTCGTATCCGAACAAGCGCCGGATTTGCCGTAATTCGGGCACTTGGCGTGAACTTGCAGGCGCTGGTCTTTCGCGTGCAGGCCTAACTTTTCCGAAACGTTCTTGCCGTACCATTCCATGAATGGCGCGTCTACGTCGAAGATGCGGTCGCAGTCCTCGCAAATGACCTGGGCCTTGAAAGTCTCCGTCGTGTCATTAAGTGCGTAAAATTTGTTGTCATGCCCAACGTCCACCTTGCGGACGACACCACTTTCCACAAGCAGGGGCAGGCAACGGTAGATGGTGGCTCTGGATACCGTTTCATCCAAACTCTGCGCTTCCATGAGCAGCTGCTCCGCGGTGAAGTGACCACTTTGCTTGAACAAGGCTTCGAATACTCCGCGGCGTTGGTCTGTCATCCTCAAACCTTGACCAGCAAGGTATTCGCAAAAGCTGTCTAAGGTATCGTTTCGGGTGGCATTCATGAAATCGTTCTATATAACAATTTGCGCGTAACCTCCCAAAGGTCAATTTCATTGAGCAAGATTGAGATGAATCTTCTGCGAAGCGACTTGCAGGACACCCGGGTTGGATTTATGAGTGGGAAATGTCCCTTAAAGTAAACGAAAATACCATCCCTGATTGGGCGATCGGTAGGCAGGCCGAAGCCTTGTTCGAAAGCGTAGCCCGAGGCATGCCGGGCAAACCGCGAGAGGTCATCGAATTGGCGGCCTTTGACTTGGCGAAGGAAAGAATGATTGATCAGGCCTTGATGGCTCAGGAAAGCAAGAGGAGGAACTATCAGATCGATCCTGCGGAGGTCGCTAAGGGCATGAAGCAATGGCTAAGGCAAAACGGTGGAAAAAAGGCCTTTCAAAAACAAAAGCACCCCGTGATCAAGGATCAGGAAGATCTGAAAAAGGAAATCACCAGCCAAATCCAGTTCAACCGATTGCTTGAGGAGGAATCCGCGTGCGAACCCGTTTCCGAAAAGGATGCCTTGGAGTATTACGAGTCGCGCCCGGACCTTTTCCGGACCGAAGAGACTTTGACGGCTTCTCATTTGCTCAAGAAGGCAAGTTCGGAGCAGGAGTTCGAGCAACAGGAACAGGCGGTGAAAGTTCTACGAGAGAAGATTGAAAAAGGGATGGACTTTACGGATGCCGTACGCTCGGAGTCCGACGATGCCGGGAACGACGGAAACTTGGGCACTTTCGGTAAGGGGAGGATGGTTCCGGAGTTCGAGCAAGCTGCCTTCTCTCTGGCGGAGGGAGAGTTGAGCCAACCCGTTAGAACCCAATTCGGATGGCATTTGATTCTTCTTCGGGAGCGGAATCCATCCAAGGTCACTCCCTTTGATGAGGTTCTGGATAAAATTATCGAATATTTGACGGAGAGAAGGAAGGATAAGGTTTTCGAGGAATTTCTCGATCGCCTGAAATCGGCTGCAAGCATTGAGGAGGTTTCGGGAATTTGAAAGGTTCGCCCGGCATGATGGCAATTATATTGGCATTATCCGGAAATTCATTTGTCTCATTTGTTCGGACTGCATGAAAAGCATATTAACGCTTGATTTCAGCGCTCTGCCCATCGCCACGAAACTATGAGGTTCAATTGCCGTCTCCTTGCCGAATCTGGAGTTTCAAGAGCCCAGGGATAATCCTTCGAGAATCGCCAAGGTGCTTTTGGATTTGTTCAAAGCATAGAGGTGAAAGCCGGGGCCGTTTTCCCGTAAGAGTTCGGAAACTTGGTTCAAAGTCCACTTCGATCCGATTTCCGGATGCTTTTGCGGATCGGTTGCTTCAAGCTGCTTTTCGAGCTCCGGGGGGAGGAAGGCCTGGCACATCTTACAGAATCTTTGAACCTGCCCCAAAGACAACGCCGGAAGTAATCCGGGTAGGATGGGTATTAAAATACCTGCCTTCCGGCAATTTTCGACAAAACTAAAATAGGCTTGGTTATCAAAAAAGAGCTGTGTGGTTATGAAATCAGCCCCAGCGTCCGTTTTGGTTTTGAGGTTTTTCATATCAGTTTCGAAATCCGGAGCCTCCGGATGCTTTTCCGGGTAACCTCCGACTCCAATGCCGAACTCCGGAAAATGATCGCGTATCAAGGCAACGAGTTCGGATGCGTATCGCAAGCCTCCCTCCGTAACCCTGAACTCGCTTTCGCCTTGGGGAGGGTCTCCCCGCAAGGCCATGACGTTGCGAAAGCCTGCTTCTGCGAAACCTTCGAGTATTTCCAAAAGTTCATCTTTGGAGTGCCCCACGCAAGTCAGGTGAGGCATGACCTCGAAACCATGTTCTTCCTTGAGGATTTTCGCATACCTCATGGTGGTTTTTCTGGTCCCTCCGCCCGCTCCGTAGGTTATGGAAACGAAGTCCGGTCGATGAGGTTGCAGGGCAGTTGCGGTTCGGATCATTCGCTCTCCTCCCTCTTCGTTTTTTGGGGGAAAGAATTCAACCGAAAACAAAGGTCGTTCCTCCTCGAAAAGTCCTCTTATGGAAGTACCTGAATTCATTCAACGCATCAACATATCATGATGCGTTGATGCGTGCAAGTTAATTGGGCGGATGGGGAATCGAAAAAATCACTCCACGATGGTCATCCAGGATTGGGTCTGAAAGTGATAGAATCGAGGGGGGGCGCTCCCTTCTTCGAAAAACAACCAAGAGCCTTCTTGGGTCGTGGAGGGGGCTTGGTAAAAATATGGGAAAGTGGAAGCATTCGTCCAAACCCATCCGAGTTGCTCCAAGTACAACCAACCCGGTGTGTAGGGAGTTGCGGAGGAGGCGTTTTCATCATCAGTCCAGGTGATCCCCCAACGAATGCCATTGTCCTTGGTCGCAGACGAAGTCGCCGGGTCGGTGATCAATTCGTTGAGGTAGGAGAAGCCCAATTCGAAGGAATTTTCCTGGACTCGTTGTTTCATGGTTTGGTTGAAGTCAGAGAGACTGATTAGTTCATATTCGCCAGGAGATTGAGTAACCATCAGCTTGCCTTGTTCAATTGCGGAGAGGACGGAGGAACCGTACTGGGCTTCGGAATAGAGGTTGTAGGTTTCCAAATTCGCAAGTACGTAAGCGATGCCTTCGTTTACCCCCAAATTGTAATTTGTGCGACCGGGGTCATCCGTGGTGGCGCTGTAATTTGCATCCAGATGAAAGACGTCCTCGACTTCATTCAGAGAAGCGCTGGAAAACCGAGCGGTTGCATAGGAGTCGGTCGGAGTATCGCTGCTCTGAAGTTGAATTTTGAGAAAAAGCTGACTGCCATCCATGAGAGAGTCGGGTAACTGTTCATCGAAAACAACCAAAGCGGACTCTCCCGAAGGAGTTGGGTTGTTGGAGATTCGGCTCCATTCGGATCCGTCCTTGGATGCCCATAGGGAAGAGAATCCGGAACCCGAGTAATTGGAGTTCGATGAGTAATTGATAGAGGTGGTGGCAATCCGAGCGCGCGCAGATTTGAGCGTGCCATTGAAATCAAAACGGTAAGTGAGATTGGCTACGACACCATTCTCACTGGGGCCCCAGTAGGAAATAAGGGCGTCTTCGGGATCGATGAACTTTTTGACCATGTTACTCTCGGTCAGATAAGTCTCGGCATCATGCTCCTCTATGGTTTTGAAACCCCACGAAAAGTTAATCAAACCATTGGGCAGAGGAGTTTCCGCAGGCTGTTCGGTTCCCGTTGACGGGGCGGATGAGGGTAGGTCGTTTGGAGGGGAGTCGGGATCTTCGTCCTCCAGTTTTTGCCAATAGAGATCGTTGGTCAGTTCCACTCCTGAAGGAACTTGAGTATGGGCGAGATAAAGCTCTTCGGAATGAATGACAACGACTCCCCGATCGTAAGACTTCGATTGATCCCACTCGGTGCTTACCTGCGCATGCAGGGAGAGCGCAAGAGTCAGAAACGCAAGAACGGGGCGAAGTGGGCTAGGCAAGGAAACCATGTTTTGAAGCTAAGGTACGAAAACACGATAGCAAGTTTTTCCGACGAGGTCAAAAGCGTATCCTCGAGCTTGCCAGGAGGTCATTGATCGATTTGAGGTATTTGGCTACTCTCGGTTGAGGATCTATGGATTGGGCCCGCTCGAGCAGATGAGAGGCCTTTTCGTATTGGTTGTTGGAAACCATCATTCGGGCGTGCTCGATGAGAGCCCGTACTTCATGCTCGGAATCCTTGGCGGCTCGTTCGAATCTCAAACTGGCTTCCGCGTAGTCCTTTTGCTTCCACGCCAATTGACCTAGGATTAACAGTGCTTCTCCTTCCAGGGGGTGCTTCCGTACGATATCCTCTAAAATTTTTCGGGCGGACTGATCTTTGCCCGTTGCCCGCAAAACCTCGGCTTGGAGGAGTCGGATTTTCTTTTCATCTTCCTCCGAATACCCTTTTCCGAAAATGCTTTCGATCTGATCCAGATAGGAAAACCCTTCCTGGTAGGATCCTCTGCCAATGAGAATCCGGGCAACCCGAATGTATTGTTCGAGACTGAGCTTCTCCTTTTGGCGAAGAGCTTCCTCGTAAATACCGAAGGATTTCTCGAAAAGGGAGAGGTTGTGATAGAGATCGCCCAAGACCATGTAATCGGAAGCCTTCAGCTTTTTCATTCTTTTTAGAGTTTCCAAGGCAACGGCTGCGTTCTTGTCTTGTCCCATCTGTTGTAAAACCGAGGCTCGAGCTCGATGGCAGAAGGTTTCGTGTGCATCCTTTTCCAACATTTCGTCGAGCAGAGCCAAGGCCTGAGGGTATCTTTCCGTGAAAAGAAAGCAATTGACCAAACCGTTTCGCGCATCCTTGCTCTCGGGCAAAAGCAAGAGTCCCATGCGGTAAGCGTTTTCCGCGGAAAGGTATCGTTCCAAACTTAATTGGCAAAAGCCGAGAGCGACGTAAGTCACTCCGTCCGCATCCCCCAAGCTGATCGCCTTGGTCAGATGAAGAGACGCGTTTTCGTAATCATTCAGATTAAGGTTTACGAAACCAAGATTCTTATGAGCTCGTAAAAACGCAGGAAATTTTTTGATCGCCTGCAAGTAGGTCTTTCGGGCGGAGGTGAGCCGGCTTGCCTGATAGTACATGGTTGCCAAGGCGAAATCAAGAGCGGCGCTGTTGTCGGAATCGATTTCTGCCTCCAAATACGCAATCGCCTCAAGCAGTTGGTTTTCGGCTTTGGCCACGACTTGCCTGAGTACCTCTTGTTCGGATCGGCTGATTTTGGGCTCGATTTCGCTTCTGAATCCATATTCCCCCATAAAGCTACGAACGAAACTTGGGTTATTCCAAAAATCGCGGGTCAATTCGGGTTTTGGAGCCGTTCCCGCAAGAAGGCTTGGGAAGAGAAGAAAAAATTGAATTGCACGGTTCATTATTTGAGCAAACTGAAACGGACCGGCAGGTAAAATTGAACCTTGACCGGAACACCGTTTCTTTTGGGTGATTCGTAGATGGAGCCCTCCGCGGCTTCGCGGGAGGGTTTGATGAAATCGGGATGGGTGCTGGAAACGACTTCCGCCACCTGGACTCTTCCTTTCTCGTCGATTTGAATAAGCAATTTAACTTCTCCTTCCAGTCCTTTTCTCTTGAGATGAGCCGGATAGCGAAGAACTCCTTGCCTGATTATGGACGGATTGCGATCCAACTCATGGAGAGCAAAGACCAATTCCTGTTCGAGACCCTCTGCGTTGGGATTAAAGCTAACGAGTGAGAAGGCAGACTTGAAATCGCCTGGGCCCACTTCCAAGGTGGCATCCAAAGCCAAGGTGTCGAGCTGAAGGGGAGCTTTTTCAAGGAGCTTGGGGACCGGTTTGGGGCGAAGCAAATCCTTTTCCAATTTTTCCTCCATCTTAGATTTGGGGGGTGGGGGAGGAGAGAAAGTTGGAGCATCGACGGAACGAACCAGCCAATCGTCCTGGCGAATGAATTCGGATAGGGGGAGCAGACAAAACAACGCTATTGAAATGAAAAGGGAGAAAATTACGCTCAGTCTTTTCGAACCCCGGACTCGTTCCGTTTCGACTCCCGGGATTCCATCATAGGAATGTTTCTTCGGCTTCATTTTGCCAGGGGACTAAGTTTGACTGCCTCGGCTCCGCCGAGGATTGCCTGATCCATCACTTGCGTTGCCAATCCGGCCTTGGATCCAGGTGACACTTGTATGAGGATCAAAGATTTACTTTTCCCCTTCGCGTTTCGCACGATTGGAGCGATCTCCTCCAGGCCGACAACCGATCCATTTTGCATAAGCTGACCGGAAGAGGGCAATTGAAAGGAGAGGGGAGGTTGGTCGGAAAGTGAGTTTTTTGCGGTATCCCTGTACTTGGAGGTAAGACCTGTTTCATTGATGAACGAGGTCGCCACAATAAAAAAGATCAGGAGGATGAAAACCATGTCAATGAGTGGGGAGACGTTGATTTCAACTTCGTCCGTGGGCAAACTTTTTGGCAACCGTTTCATTTGGGTTTTCTCGTTGCAATGGAAACGGATGGAGCTTTGCGTCTTGCTTCCAGGATGACTTTGGCCAGTAGAGCCGCGTCGGCCCATTCGTCGGATTGGATGACCACTGGTTTCTTTCGGTCTTTGCTCGCCAGTTCAATCAAGGATGGGATCTGCTTCAGGCCGATTTCCTCACCTGCGTGAAATATTCGATTCTCTTGGGAAAGGGCAAAAAGGATCGAGTTTTTTTCGAGAGACTCCGCGGTTTGAGTCTTCGGGCGGGAGACTTCAATCCCTGGTAGGCTTACGAAAGTTGCGGATACGATGAAGAAAATGAGCAAAATGAAAACCACGTCGATCAATGGAGAAACGTTGATCGCTCCACCTTCGCTTTCCTCATAGGCACGCGCTCTACCGTACAATCTCATAGCTCCGAAGGCCTGACTTGGCGGATCGACAGGCTTTCCAGGCGGTTGATGCAATGCAACCAGTCCTTTCTCCTTCTTTGCAAGAGATGAATGAATGCCAATGCGGGAATGGCTACGAGCAGACCGGCTTGAGTGGTGACAAGAGCTTGGGAGATTCCACTGGCAACCTGATTCATTTTATAACTGTCCTGCATGCTCAGTCCATCGAAAGTTTGCAGCATGCCGATCACCGTGCCAAGTAGCCCAATCAGGGGAGCGGCGCCGGCCAGAACCAAAAGAAAGCGAATGCGGCGACGTAAATAAGAGGAGTCCGCGATCCGAATTTGCTCAAAACGCCTACGAGTCTCTTTGGGATCCTTGTGATCGGCAAGACAGTGCCGTAAAATGCGGTCTACCCTCCCACCTCCTTCGAAGGCTCCCCATTTTTCCCGTGGGAAGGCCTTCAAATCCTTGGGAATCACGGTTCTCAGACGTAACCAAAGGTCAAAGGCAAGGCAGTAAGTGTAAAAGGATAGAAGACCAATGATGGGCATTAGGGAGCCACCCTTTTCCCAAACGTTTTTGGCGCTCTGGAGAAATTCAATCAGCGGATGCATCATTCTTCCCTTCGGTCTCGGGCGTGGAAACGGATCCTCTTTTGAGGTGGACCAAGCGGGCCGAAAAGGCTTCGAGTTTGGAAATCACCCCTTGGACTCTTCGAGAGAGAAGGGCGTGAGCGATGAGAGATGGAATGGCTGTGATCAAACCAAACTTCGTTGTTACCAAAGCTTCGGAGATGCCTCGGGCTAATTCACTGTTCTCTGGGTTGGCGAAATTGGTGATCTGACGAAAGACGTCAATCATGCCAGTGACCGTTCCAAGGAGTCCAAGGAGGGGAGCGGTGGCCGCGGTTACGGCAATCAAGGGAAGGGCCTTCTCAAGCTTAACTTGGAAATCGATTATAATCTCATAGAGAATTTCCTCCAAAATCTCAGGATCTTTACCTTGATACGCTTTCGCGGTTTTACGCAAGGTCTCGAAAGGGCCTCCGAAGGCGCCCTCCAAAGAAGCCAGTTCCATGGGAGACGGAATGCTCAGAATCTGCAAAGCCTTGTAGAGAGCGATAAGCAGGGAAAGTCCGGCAAAGAACAAGATGGGATAAATCCAGATACCTCCCTTTTGCAGTTCTTCCACAAGAGTGACTTCCCCGCCTTCCATGACGTATGCTTTCCCCATCGTCGGGTCAAGTGGTATGGTTACAAGACCACCCGCAGGTTCATCGATCGCCTGAGCAATGGTCTTTGAAGTCATTTCGGAAGTTTGCAGAAGGCGCGAGGGTTGGATCTTCAGAACGGATTCCGGGGTCAAATCCAATGTAGAAAACTGATTGGAGTCGTAGGACTTTTCCAACAAACCGGCGCTTCCTTCCGATCCCGAAAAGAAGAGCGCCGGTCCCAAGCAGAGGAAATGCCCTTTCTCACGGACACCCTCCGGAGGAACGATTGCCTCACCCCCGAAGATGAAGCCACCCGCTTGCTTAAAGACCGCATCCATGGAAAGGCTCAGAATCTTCAAATTAGCATTAAGGGAAGAATCCAACTCTTCTCCTTGGGAGCTAAGGTGTGTTGCCATTTGCTTGGCCCATAGGTTCTGTTCGGCGGAAGGAGTGCTCTGTCGCCAAGTGCCGGCGTAATCCTTAAGCAAGCCGAGGGAAACTTCCAACGCCCGCTCGCTGTCCTCGACCTCTTCGCGCAGTTGCACAAGGTTGGCGTCACGGTTATCACGGAGCCGGAGCCGACGGTCCAGCTCATTTCTTTTCCTCGCGGTTTCCCTTTCGAGTTGTTCCACCTTACCGACTAAGGGAATCTTTTCCTTTTCGATCCGATTGCGGAGGTCATCCAGTTTCTGCACCGCATTTTGCAAATCCCTACGAGCCGAAACCCTAACTTCTTGAATACTTTCAGCCGTTAGGCAGGCTGGGGCGAGCCAGACCAAAAGAGCGCTCAGAATCCGAATTGAGTTCATGGCTGTATTTTCGAAGGTTGGGGAAGAGGAAGTTGCAGAAACCGAGGCATTGTTCGATTCTTAAGCATTTGTACTCCAGTCATCACTTCCTTGGCGATCTCGTCCATGCGAGTCCATGCCCATCCATTGCTTGTGGGAATTCCGTAACCGGATACGGTGCCGGATTCATTGACGAAGTATGCCGCGCCCAATCCAAAGTAGATCACCTGAAACTCTCTGGACCGTTCGTCGTTGAGAGTGAATTCCTGACGCTCAAGAAGAACGGAACGTTGAAAGATATGGATCGATTGCATCAGAGAGACCGTGGTCTCAACTCTTTCCCTGAGAGGAATTCTCGGATTTTCGGGGTCGGTTTTTAACTTTTCCCAAAAAGGGGATAACCTTTCCGCAAGAGGACTTGGCAACAAGGGATGGAGATCTTCCAAACGACTTTGGATTCTTTCCAAACCTTGAAAAAGGGTTTGCATGGCCTTCTCCGCCTTTTCTTTTCTGTCGTTCAGTTCCGTTCGTTGTTTTATGGCTCCGGATTCCTCCTCCTCAGAAATCTTGAGTTTTTCATCCAAGGTAAGAGTGTCTTTTTCCAAGGCTTCAAGCAGATCGCTTAAGGAAGCCTGTTCGCTTGCCCAGGTCGATGCTTCCTCGGAGATGAGAGTCTCAACCTCGATCCACTCTTCGATGATCTTATGGGTTTCCTTGATTTCGGCTGCCGTATGAGAGGCGAAACAAAGAAAGGCAAAGCCAGAAAAGAGGGTAATTGGATTTGGGAATTTTCGCATAAAGGAGATCACTAGACCATACAACTTGGCGAACGCATTTGAAAGGTTTTTTTGAGACCCGATCTCAATAAGGTGGGGGTCTCTCAAAATCAGAGATTCACGAAGGGAAGTTCTCATTGAGCAAGGAGGCGCCGGAGGGTTTCATCGACCACTTTGGGGTTGGCCTGTCCCCGGGTGGCTTTCATTACCACTCCCTTCAGGGCATTTATCGCCCCTTCCTTCCCACCTCTGAATTTTTCAGCGGCATCGGAGTCGGAAGCAATCGCTTGAGCGCAGAGAGATTCGATTTCGTCTCCATCCGATTGCATTTCCAAACCTTTTTCCGCGATGATCTCTTTGGCGGTCCTACCGGAAGCGAACATTTCCGGAAAAATTTCCTTGGCCACATTGTTGGAAATCACCGCATCTTCGATGAGGTTCACCAGGTCGGCGAGCATGTTCGGAGTCACTTTGCATCGTTGCGGCAAAGATGCGTTTTTTTCATCTTCCTCGGAATTAGTCTGTCCCAATTCCCTAAGCAAATCGTTGACCACCCAGTTCGCCACTTTCGCAGGAACGTCAGTCAGGGCAGCGGCGGTTTCGAAGAATTCACAGAGCAACCGGTCCCCGCATAGGGCGGATGTCGAGGAGTAGGGCAAGTTCATTTCGTCTCGGTATCGCCTTTGTTTGTCGAAGGGCTTTTCCGGCAGTTGGTCTCGCATCTTATCCACCCAGTCATCCGAGATTTGCACGGGCATCAGGTCCGGGTCCGGAAAGTAGCGGTAATCGTGAGCCATTTCCTTTGACCGCATCGGAGTGGTGTACTTTTGCTCGGGGTTCCAGCGTCGGGTTTCCTGAAAGATTTCCCCTCCTTCGTCCAACACCTTCGTCTGTCTGCGGATTTCGTATTCTACCCCGTTTCTGACTCCTGAAATGGTGTTGAGATTTTTGAGTTCGACCTTGGTTCCGAGGGTCTCCGAGCCCACCGGACGGATACTTACGTTTGCGTCGCAACGGAGCTGGCCTTTTTCCATGTCGCAAGGCGAGATAGCTGCAGAGACCAAAGAGTTTCGAAGGGAAGTCAAGTAGGCGAAGACTTCGTCGGGAGAGAAGAGGTCGGGTTCGCTGACAATCTCAAGAAGGGGACTTCCCGCTCGGTTGTAGTCCACCAAGCTATCGCTCTCATAATGCGTAAGCTTACCCACGTCCTCTTCCAAATGAATGCGAGTAAGCTTCACCATCCGATGAGGGCCCATCACTGCAGGCGATTCTCCCGGCATTTCAATTTCCACCTCTCCACCCTCGCAGATCGGTTGATCGAACTGAGAAATCTGGTAATTCTTGGGCATATCCGGGTAAAAGTAATTTTTGCGGTCCCATTTGCACACTTTGGCAATCTTACAACCAAGCAACAGTCCGACCCTAATGGATTTCTCAATGGCTTCACGATTCATCACCGGGAGCGCTCCGGGCAAACCCAATACCACGGCATCAGTGAGGGAATTGGGAGGCTTGCCGAATCCGGTACCCACACGAGTGAACATCTTCGATTTCGTGTCCAATTGAACGTGAACTTCAAGACCTATGACCGCTTCGTATTTCATCTGATTTTAGAAGGTCAAAGATTGGGAGCCTGCCTGCCGAATTCATGGGCCTGATCGAAATCCTGGGCAATCGAAAGAAGGGTGCTTTCGTCGAAAGCCTTGCCAATGAGTTGCATCCCGATGGGGAGTCCCGTTTTTGAAAATCCGCAGGGCACGGATATGCCGGGCAAGCCGGCTAAGTTGGTGGAAATGGTGTACACGTCACTGAGGTACATGGAGATCGGGTCCTCGCTCTTTTCTCCGAATCGAAAGGCAGGGGTAGGGGAAGTGGGGGTAAGGATTGCATCCACCTCATCGAAGGCTCTTTCGAAATCTCTGCGAATCAGGGTGCGGGTCTTTTGGGCTTTGAGGTAGTAGGCGTCATAATATCCGCTGCTTAGTCCGTAGGCGCCCAGAATGCAGCGACGCTTGACTTCCTCTCCAAACCCTTCGCCTCGGCTCTTCGCGTATACGTCGATGACATTTTCCGCGTTTGGACTTCGTGAGGTGTAGCGAATTCCATCATAGCGAGCCAAATTTGAGGACGCTTCGGCGGTGGCAATCACATAATACACGGGGATCGAAAGGTCTGTGGACGGGAGAGAGATTTCGATCATTTCATAACCGTGCGATTCGTAAAAGGAGATCGTTTGTTCAATTGCATTTCTCACGTCATCATCCATTCCAGGACCAAAGAACTCCTTGGGTAGTCCGATCTTTCTAGGCGGAGAAGTTTTCTCCAGGGCCTTTGAATAGCTTGGGACTTCCGCTGGATAACTGGTGGAATCCAGAGGGTCGTGCCCGGATATCACCTCCAACAGAAGGGCCGCATCTTGAACGGTTTGGGCAAAGGGCCCGATCTGGTCGAGGGAGGAAGCGAAGGCTGCAAGCCCGAAGCGGGAAACCATACCATAGGTCGGTTTCATGCCTACGACTCCGCAGAGGGAGGCGGGCTGGCGAATGGAACCACCAGTGTCCGAGCCCAGGGAAAGGGGGGTTTCCCGCGCCGCAACTGCGGCCGAACTGCCGCCACTGCTTCCGCCCGGAACACGATCCAAATTCCATGGGTTGCGGGTTGGCCCGTACGCGGAATTTTCGGTGGAGGAACCCATGGCGAACTCATCGAGGTTCAACCGCCCGGCAAGGACTGCTCCCGCTTGCTTGAGTTTTCGGGTTACGGTTGCGTCGTAGGGAGAAACGTAGTGTTCCAGAATCCTACTGGCTGCGGTCAGGGGTTGTCCCTCGACGCAGATGACGTCCTTCAAACCAACGGGAATTCCATCCAGCGGTCCCTTTGACTGTCCTTGAGATCGGCGGGCATCGGACCGTTTGGCTTGAGCAAGCATGTCCTCTGCATCCCAATGAAGGTAGGCGTGGACCCGTTCGTCGACCTCTTCGATTCGCGAAAGGAAGGCTTTGGTTATTTCCTCCGAAGAAGTTTTTCCTTCGCCCAGAGCCCGAGAAAGTTCGTGAGCCGTCGAGCCGGTGAGGTCGCTTGCGATCATAAGACTTATTCCTCAATGACTTTGGGCACAACGATTTGCCCATTTCTCGATTTGGGCGCATTGGCCAAAGCCTGCTCCTCCGAAAAGCCTTCCTTGGTTTCGTCCGCATCCCAGACGTTAAAGCGCGGGAATGCGTGGGCCGTTGGCTCGACTCCTTCGACGTCCACTTCCTTGAGTTTGTCAAAATACTCCAAGACTTGTCCAAGTTGCGGATGGAACTTTTCCCGTTCCTCCGGACTGAGCTCGATCCTAGCGAGGTTCGAGACGTAATCGATATCCATTTTGGGTGAGTCACTCATCCTTATTTCCTCAATCGGTAAGTGGTTTCCTCAGTCACTCTTTCGACAACCGAGTCAAAGGCATGGTTAAGTTCCTTTTCGCTCAAGGTGCGATCAGCCGCCCGAAAACGCATTGTGCATGCGACGCTCTTGCTACCTTCTTCCAATCCCTTGCCCGAAAACAGATCGAAGATGGTGACGGGGTCGACTTCGAACTTACCCTTGGCCACGTCTTGGGCGATCGATTCGATCGCAGACCGAACCGAGTCCGCGGGTTCGTTCTCATCCACGACCAAGGCGAGATCCTTGATCGCAGGCGGGAAT
>Ga0160422_10001284_pt1 | contig 15761 bp, 14 predicted proteins | sample Fk160mmetaG_FD_108192 | JGI IMG/M metagenome (GOLD analysis project Ga0160422, IMG submission 108192) | Marine microbial communities from the Central Pacific Ocean - Fk160115 60m metaG | ecosystem: Environmental > Aquatic > Marine > Oceanic > Photic zone | place: The Central Pacific Ocean... | reverse complement strand
TCAACATCCGCCCACGCATCCATGAAAAGGGACTATGGAACTCAAACATATAGTCTACCCTGTTCCTTGATTGCTGACTTTTATGTTATGGTCACAAAGACAATGTTCATGAGATTGCTATGCTCGTTGTGAATGGAGGGAAGGCAGTGACGGGGTTAATAACAATGGATGATTTGACCAATGAGGAAATATTGGAGATTCTAGCTGATGCTGAACGCCTATTGCCCGTGGCAAAAGGAGAGTTATACCTTCCACTACTGCAGGGTAGAATTTTGGGTAACCTATTCTTTGAGCCCAGCACTAGAACACGAATGTCATTCGAAACCGCAATGAAACGCCTTGGGGGCGATGTCGTCAATTTAGGCGATGTGAAAACCTCTTCTGTGGTTAAAGGCGAGACGCTATTTGATACCATCCAAATGGTCGATGGATATACTGATATTATCGCCATGCGCCATCCGCGGCAAGGGGCTGCGCAATATGCGCAAGATTCAGCAAATGTTCCAATTTTGAATGGGGGGGATGGCGCTGGGCACCATCCTACTCAGACGATGCTCGATTTGTTCACCATTAAGCAAGCACACGGCAGGTTAGACGGGTTGAAAGTAATCCTTGCTGGTGATCTTAGATATGGCAGGACGGTTCACTCACTATCGCACGCGTTGACGAGGTTTGGTTGTGAACTAGTGTTTGCCAGTCCAGAGTTACTTCGTATGCCGTCCGAAATTGTCGCAGACCTCAGTGACCAAGGCGCAAAAATAACTGAAACTGAAGACCTATATTCAATGATGAATGATGCTGATGTTGTTTATATGACACGTATCCAAAAAGAACGTTTTTCCGACGAGGATGAATATGCCAAAGTCGCTGGTGCCTACAAATTACATGCAAACCACTTGACAGATGTCAAATCGGGAATGATAATCATGCATCCTCTCCCAAGAGTTGATGAGATACACCCTTCTGTCGATAAAACACGACATGCTCGATACTTTGAGCAAGCCTTTAACGGGGTTGTGGCAAGAATGGCATTATTGTGTAAATTACTCCATGTTCCGGTGCCTAATGACGTCACTAAAGCAGGAGGTGCCTTGTAATGTCTAACGAACACAGCATGAGGCGAGTAACTGCCATCCGTAACGGTACTGTTATCGATCACATCCCACAAGGTCACGCATTAACGGTGTTAGATATGCTGGGTATTGACGAAAAAACCTCGGTACCTGTCTCACTAGTAATGAATGTGCCGTCGAAAAAGATGGGCTCTAAAGATATCATCAAAGTTGAAGATCGGGAACTCACTCAAGCAGAGCTAGATCGGCTAGCACTGGTTGCACCAGATGCGCATGTGGCAATAATTAGAGCTTACACCGTCGCTGAAAAGATGACAATTAATTTCGGTGATGAAATTGTGAATGTGGTCAAATGCACCATGTCTAATTGCATTACATCAAACCTCAGAGAACCTTTACCCCATCGTTTGAGGGTAGTATCAAGAGACCCACTAGAGTTGCGCTGCCATTATTGTGGCCGCCCACAAGACCTAGATGAACTGGTCAACAATGTTTTGTGATTACATCGACGGTTGTCGGCCATTGGTAAATCGCCTGCTTAGTTAATTTATTTGGGTAAACCTTAGATTAACGATGACTTATCAGCCAATCATGCAAGAACTGTCTAAGGTTGGCATCGATTCAAAACGAACGACTGCTGCTAGTGTAGCCATAGTCGGATTAGTCGTATATTTGGCACTCATCCACTTGAAATCAATTCTGATGCCTCTGGCTATTGCCGTATTGCTATACTTCATAATAAAACCTCCAGAGCAGTATATCTACGGTAAAATTCAAAATCGGTTTTTTTCGTACAGCACCGTGATATTGACATTTATTGTATCGGTTTACTTTATCTCAATATTCCTCTATGATAATCTATCACAATTTATTGATGATGTGCCAGAAATAACGGCTGCCTTTGAAGAAAAGCGGGCAAAGTATGCTGAATCCAATCTTTATGGCCTAGAAGCAATATTTTCTGATGCTGATATTGTTGCAGAGGTGGCCTCTCCTAGTAATATTGAGACATTTGTGCTGGCAATACTTGGTTCTCTCGGTGGATTTTTTACAACAATGGTAACTGTGTTGATATTTTTGTTGTTCATTGTATTAGAGGAACATACCATTGCCCAGAGGTTTGGGGCAGCATTTCCCAACTCTTACGATAGAGCGAAAAAAATCGTCAGTGAGTCAACAGAATCCATCACTGCTTATGTCGTTTCAAAGGTGACATGCAGTGCTGGTCAAGCGCTGGTGATGACCATTATCATATCGCCAATTGGTTTTGATTTACCTGGCTGGTTCCTGTTCGGTACTCTGTGTTTCTTACTTGATTTCATTCCGATTCTTGGTGCTCTTTTTGCGACAATTCCTCCCGTGCTAATTGGTTTCATCATGCTTGAACCGCTTTCAGCAGTTTTAATGTTAGCAATGCTGATCGGCAATCAACAAGTGTTTGGGTCGTTTGTAGAACCTAATCTATCAGGTGCCAAAATTGGCATATCACCATTTGTTTTGTTGCTGACTGTTATGTTGTTCTCTCAGGTTTGGGGGATTGCTGGAGCAATTATTGGCGCCCCAATTATTATTATTGCTCGATTGATACTTGATGAAAATGAGCGAACTCGTCCCGTTGCTATGATGATGGCTAATGACGTCGAGGAAGAGTAGACCAATCACAAATTAGGCCTAGGAATTGTCAGGAATTTTGCTGATACAACCTAATTGATTTAATCAGCGAGATTTTCAAAACCGAGTAAATTTCGCTACTTTGCAGGCTCAGACTTAGTTAATCTCGATTGTGAATATGATAAGAATCATGAATATGGTAAAGATTAACGCTAGCAATGTATTAATTGCCATAGTTATTTTTGTAGACAGGGTTGAATGACCACGAGCCGATTTCCAATCGGCGTGCTGTGCATTATGTACAAGGTCAATTATGAGCGATGAGATGATTGTTATACAAAGTAAAATAATGCCAATCTGCGAAATTAGCCATGAACCCTCTTGCTCTAAACCAATGACAAATGTTGGTATGGATATCAGTGCCCCTATACCAAAAACTAACAGGGAAATTAGTCTTAATTTATTTGATGGTGCCATATCATCGTTAACGATTTGGTTTGAAACTGAATCAAACTGTGACATATATCCACCTATTATAATTCAATCGCTGGATAAAATTACTCAGATTCCGCAGGCATTGATGAGTGATGCAATTGGATTCTAGGGTTGCCCTCTTCATCTTGAATGTAGCAAAATGTGTATTCAACTTTCACTTCACCGCCATCAGGTCCGGTGAAGAAATAATTGCCCATTGCTAGAGCAGTTTTACCATCAACAATGACATCAGTATTTTCAAACCTTACTTTTGACCAGCCTTTTATCGCAAAACCTTGGTCTTCTGGACATGCATTGTTTGATGCCACAAAGTAGGATAATGCAGTATCAAACGTGGGTCTGAATTGGTCAATTGCTGCTAGTGTTGGTTTGAATAATACCGGGCCTAGCTGATATGCGTAAAGGGTATTAACATGTTCAGTTGCTATACCAACATAATCGCCTCCGTTGCTATGTGCCTCAGCGATTGCAACAATCCCATCGCCCCATGCTTGCTGTGCCCGTTCAACATCTGTCACACTCATCATTTCTGTTCATCTCCGTTCTGCGGTCGACTAGGCAACTTATGATTTTTTTAATGGTCGACTGGTTTAAGCACCGAGTAACGCTGGGGATGTCATGTCAATAATTACTGCATATAACGAGGCCTGGGAAAACGGAGATGTCGACGCTCTTGGAGCATTGATTCACGATGATTGTGTGTTCAATCCACATGTTGGTGGTATCACGTTCAGTAAGTCAGATATCTTGGGTTTTGCTGGCGGAGAGGGTAGACCAAAGTCTGAAGCAAATCGAGTTCTGTTTGAAAATGATGAAGTGGGTGTCGCTCACTCAGTGGTCCACTTCGCAAACGGCTCAACCTCTGAGGCAGTATTGTCGTTTATGAGATTCAAAGACGGGAAGATTGTTTCAATGGAAACTGGGGCAACACCACTATCTGATGATTACAAACTGGTTGGGCAAGATTGATTCTAGTTGTCTAACTCTCTAGTCAACATATCTCGCATTTCACATGCCTTACAACGGTTATTTGATGTCATAGAAAAACAAACCGGGCATTCCTTGGGCGGGTTTGGTCGCTTCTCACTACCACCCAATTCAAGAATTTGATTTCTAAGCTCCTTCATGTTATCAGCCATCCTAACCAAACCATGGCGTGTTCCAGGGACATCTGCTTCCATCGTGGCAACCATTTCTCTGTGACGCCAACGCAGGGCGCCTCTAGCATGTGGGCACTCTTCGTGATGGATTGGCAGGTTTTTGTGAACGGCATACAGATGCACTTCTTGCTCAGGTATCCATCTAAGAGGCACGATTCTAGGTGGTAGACCATCGATTGGGGTTGTTGTATGAGGGGCTAATCTAAGGGTTCGCTCTAAGTCACCATTTGACATATTCATCAACACAGTTTGTGCCATGTCATCAAGATTATGCCCTAAAGCCATGACATCAGCGTCAATTTTTGAAGCCAAGTGATTGATGCCCTGTCGCCGAAAAACTCCGCAATATGAGCATGGCATACTTGGTGCACTGGGGTTTTTGGCTTTCATTCCGGGAATAAGTTCAGCTACAGTGTCCATTTCTTCAAAACCCAATTCCTTGTAGGTAACGGTGACAAATTCGACACCAAGTGTTTCACACAAATCCATCGCACACTGTAGTGAAGGAGGCCGGTATCCCTCAATACCCTCATCCACAGTGCCTGCTATGATAGTAACATCAGGGCGGACACCAAGAATATCAACCAGTAATTCCAACAGTGCAGCAGAATCCTTTCCCCCGGAGATTGCGACGAATATTGTTGTATGTTTGCCTTTTTTGAGAATTAATTGTTTGCGTAACTCTTTTGCCACCTTTTTTCTGATCGATTTTGCCAGATGATGGCCACAAAGGACCCGTCCGGAGTATGCCTGCTCGACCACAGCAGCTTTGCCGCAGACGTCACATGATGGAATCTCAAGTCCCCCAAGTTTGTCTGCCATGATTGCCCGTGTTACTGATGTGGTTTGAGTTAATCGCTCTGATTTGGCGGCCATGTGTGAAACCACCACTGCCAAATAATCCAATTGAAAATTTGATTTTTCAATTGTAAAATCAGTTTTGCTTGGAAGGATTAATTGTTCCATATTAATGAGATGATTCTCGCGGATATTAGTCGTCATATGGGTTTCCGCGTAATAGTAAATCTGAAAACCAGTTGGAAATTTGATTTTACCCGCTAAATCCCCCCGTAGGGGGGAAAAAACGCAAAACTTCTTGAAGGCTACAACGGTGAGACAAGGTTTGAGCGACTATGCTGCAACGGGTTTTAGCCAATTTGGTGAAGACAGAAGGTGTTGAACAAGCGATGCTTCTAGATGAACGTGGGTCTTTGCTTGCTTGCGTCGGCAATGAAGGTAAGGTCCCGCCAACGGAATCCGCCATTCAAGCCACAAATATTGCGATTGAGTTATCTGCCGCCCTTGATTTAGGAGAGTTGTATGAAATTTGGTGTGAGGGTGATGATAACCATCGAATGATGATCGATATTGCCCGCCCGGGACGTATAGTAGTTCTCACAGGCAGTAATGGCCGTCTGGCTAGATGGCGTCATGCCCTTGATCGAAACCGCAGAATAATTGCAACCACCCCCCAGATGTGATAGAATGTTTGATTTACCAAGAGGAGTAAGAGTAGAAGAAGAAATTGATGTGTCCGAAGGAGTGATACAACCATTTGCTCACGGTGTGATAAGCACCTGGATTGGTAAACGGAAAACCCCCTCAGGTCATAGAATTGTGCGTGCGGGTAGGATGGTTGGATATCTGGCTGAGAGCACTAAAGCTTCGATATTGTTGGGTGGTGCAGAGGCAAAAGCTAGGTTGCTTGAGATAGAAGCTGAGGGGATGTGTCGATTTGAAGCAGAATCATATTCTCTAGCAGGGTTAGGGGCAATCGCTGAGATAATTCCCGAGGCGTTTGAACATCCAGCAGACGCTCAGGGATTGTTGGTAAGGGGCGATTCTGTCGAGCGCTTGTTATCTCGAGACCTTTCAGTTGTGTTGGCTAATTTGGTGCAAAATATTACTGTCAGAGGGGCTATTGCCGTCGACTCAGGCATGCTCATTGACTCAGCAGGAGACTTACCGATTGATGGAGATGAACTTGCTAAGCAGGTTGGTGAGACCATTGTGGGTAGGGAGAAACTCGCTAAGGGACTTGGTTTCAAAGATAGTGGACATTGGACCCTGCATACTGGTGACGGAGCATTGCTTCTAGCCCATACGGGGGAAATCGCTATCGCCGTGTGGACTGAAGCAAATGCCAATCATACTAGATTACTAAACGCAGCAGTGGCGGCCTTAGAAGGCGAGATTACCGAACCAGTTGCAACCAGTGAGCCAATACCAGACGGCTTCATCCTCAGAGAGGGCAAAGGTGGTGCTGATGCAGTTTTGTCAATGCTTACCGACGCTATGGAAGAAGAGGTTACAGGCCATATTCAAGCTGGTAAATCATCTAAGGCAGTGAGTTTATTGCTCACAAAGGGTGTGCCTGTCGGAATTTATGCTCCTGCGGTCGAATCTTTCGAAGAGGCCATGTTAGGATTGACAGAGGCAAAGCGAGTGCTCCGCCTGCACAGATTACCAGCGGGAACAATTCTATCCAAACAATCTGGGACTGTCCACGACTTTTCTTTATCTTATTTCAGTGATTTATTGGTGACGGTAAGAACGAGATCGGATAGTCGACGAGCAAATCTTGCCAACCGACTGAGTAATCTAATCGGTTTTGAAATAGGGATGGAAAATCTACGAATTGCGCGAGCAAAAGCAAAATTCTCTCAAATCTCAGATGTTGTTGTCAAAGGGTTAGATGAGGTAGAAGTTGCACCAGTTCCGGGCATTGATGCAGGCTTAAGGCGAAGACTCGAGGCTGCAGAGCTGCACATAGACGAATTGAAGAAGGAAAAATCCTTGTTATCAAATAAATTATCCGAATCAGAAACTTCTAGGAAGGCCGCAGAAATCAAAACCAGAGAAGCGGTGGAAACTAGAAACATCCAACTTGAAAGTGTAGAGAGTGTTAACTCTGAAATTAACTCTATGCAGGTGCAATTAGCTGAAGCGAGAAATCGACAAGAAGAGGCAGAATCACGGTCCGAAAAATTAGTCAGGCGAGTTAATGAACTTGAACATCAAGTAAGCGTTACAGCAACAGAGTTGGCTAAGGCTTTGGGAGAAACAGAATCAAGTGATAAGTTACGAGCGTCTATTGAAGAGATGGCGCTCAAGGAAGCGGGTTTGAATGCAGACCTGAACGACGCAAGCGAGAAACTCTCAAGCATACGACAACAAACAGAGGATGGTGAGAGACGCCTAAGGGTTCTGCAGGAGCAGGTTGACGCGACTAGAGAGCGCTATGCGCGAGCTCAGGCAGAAGCGATGAAGGAAGAAGAGAAAGTAAACAGAAGCAAATCAGAACTTGAGATTATCGAGTCTGAAGCAAAAGTTGCCCGTCGACGTGCAGAGGATGAGCGAATCAGGTTAAGCACGGATGAGGCCAGATTTGCCCATATTCAAGGAGAGATGCGCCAGTTGATGGAGGAAAGACGTAATCTGCTGCGCGAACTTGGTGATTTAGGAGCAAAGCGGGGACACGCAGAAGGAGAATTGTCAATATTAATTGAAAAAGCCGAAGCGTTGGCTGAGGCTCATGAAGATGCGCTAGCGGACATTCATGAGGCTGAAAGGATTAGGGCTAGGCTAGCTGAGGAGCCTTTAGCACAGGCATTACTCGATGATGCATCGACATTTGAAGGACTTGCTCCTGTATTGGAACGGCTTGAGAGGTCTCGAAGTTTGGGCTACTCGGTAACCCTGCTGGACCGAGCAGTAGAACGAGCCCTGCAAGTAATCCAGAAAACCGTAGACCATGTGGCGGCTACTCCCAGATATTTGCTGTCCAGTGAAGTAATGGAATTGTTGGAACGTCAGGTGCCACAAACTGCAGGAGCAGTACGAGGATTATCTCGATGGTCTGTCCAACAAAGATTAGAACATCAATTAGGGGAAACAGTAGGGCATCTAGTTATCGATTTGGAGCGTTTGCTTGAAGACTATGACCAGTCAATTACTATGCTGCGAAGATTGAGAAACGTCTTAGAACAACTCACTCGGCTTGGTGCGCCACCATATGAAGTAGAAACCTTACTATCTAATTGTAATAGACCCGAGTCACTACCACACATCGCCCAAGCTACGAGGAAACTAATTCAAAACGCACTTGATGATATCTATCTTGAATCCGACCAGCGTGATGCTGGAGAAGCAATTGCTTTGGAAGAAACTGCGCGTGTTCTTGAAGAATTAATCACTCAAATTGATGCCTCAGGATTAGCTGGAGGATCGCCAAGTGGCTTACTGTGGGATTTCCAAAGGGACGGATTATTGCCATATGAGCGAGAGGTCATTGACCCGGCTCAGAAAACTCCGATTGATGAAGAGATGGTTAAACACATGGAATCAAACCTGTCCGGTGAAATTATTGAACAAGCACTCGAAGAGGTTGTTGAAGTTGACGAAGACGGTTGGGAAACACTAGAGTTGCCAAGTGACGCTGGGGTTGCAGAGGACGATATGGTTGAGTTAGTGGAGTTACAGCCGGTTAGTGATGATGATGAGCGGGCTGAATTAGATGCTGAATTGGCCCGAATCGACGCTTCATGGGGCCATAGAAGCGAACCACGAACAGCATCAGATGATGCTCTATCCGATTTGGAATCGAAACTTTCTGACTTAGATATGTAGGTGCAGTCATGACTGACAGCGAATTGATGAACCTCGCTGGTCGCGCTGAGGTAATTGGTAGGAAATATCCCATTTTTTTAGAGAGGATATTACTGCTATTAGTGGTTATAACATTCTTGTATGGTCGTCAATTTGTCGACGATGAAACAGGAACTGGTTTTATATCGATACTTAGCACATGGTGTTTATTTCCCTTTGTTTTACTATTCAGCGCAGAAATGCTTGGGCGTTTGATTCAAGCAATAAATCGAAGTTAAAGTTGGAAGTCCAAGAATTCTTTTTCTCCTGAATTTTCTGCATTAATTGGGTTAGAATTCTTCATTCTAAGGGAATAAGTAAAACCCCAGATTCTTTGCCACGGGATTAGGAATCTAAATAGCGCCATAATAGACAAAAACATTACCGCGGAGATAACTAGCCCGTAGGTTAATGAAAGCTCAATTGATTCTGAAACTTGTCCAGCCCATTGGCTGCCGGTAGTGTCACTTACCAAGCTGAGTAAAACACTGTGGAAGCCTAGTGCGACCATCGTTGCCAATCCGGTCAAACCTAAAAAGCCAAAAGTATGAATCAGATGTGTGTTAAGCATGTTGTCCATTTGAGTGACATATTCTGGATCTCGTTTGCATGATTCCGGTAATCTAAATGCATACTCTAGATACTTTATGACGCCGAAGGCAGATTCCTGGAATACCAAAATTAAAACTGCAATCAAAATAAGGTCGAATTGTTCATTGGTTACTAAATCAATGCCTAGGAAGCCAATGGTTGGTTGTGAAATTTGTGATTCTAAAGTTGCTAAGGCACCGCCGTAATCTCCGAGTTGGGCTTTAATGAGCGGGAATGTAAGAATGGCATGGATGCCGAGGAATAGTAAGGTAAATCCGATTGCCCATGCTATCGATTTTCTTGAAAGACCCCAAATGCCCCGAGCGCCCATGATAATTGGTAACAGATACACGAACATTATCATCAGCGACATAATCATTAGCAGTGGCCATTCTAGCGTTTGTAATTCACCTTCGTCTGGCAATCTTAGGTCAAAGGAGAACAGCATACCAGTGAACCATCCTAGTAGGAGTCGACCAATTAGTAAAGTGATTAGTCCGATGATAAATGCTAATTTTACTCTCTGTTGGGTTTTGGGTGTCTGATAAGCAACAAGGGCCATAACACCGCCCAATCCAAGGCCAATCACCAGCGGGACAAAGAAACGTGCTAATCCGCTTCGATTTTGGCCGGTAAACCAGTCGCCTAGTGGTAAGTCGTCACCAATTAGCGCCTCGATTGAGGCAAACAGCATCGTGTGGTCAATTGAACCAACAACATAGGTTGAGACCACCTCCAGATACATACCGACCAAAGCGGCGGTAGCAATAATCTGCAACGTGATAATTTGCCATTGCCGCCTTAGAGTCTTGAGTTGCAGAGTCCTAGCGCCCGCACTACCAGTAATGGTAACATCACCTTGCACTTGTACTTCATCAGCCAATCTAATACCCCCTTACCTGCATTAGTGCTTGTGATAGGTCCATATCTGGCATCCAGTCAATTACTTGAGCACCAGAGCCCGCTAATGTGGTCAATCGATTCTGCCGTTCAAGTTTCAGTACTTCATATGACATTCTGGGAATTCTGCTCACCAGTCGTTCAAAATCAACACTCGACGGTGATAATACTGTGACTTCATGGCCGCGCCCAACCAAATCTCTCACCGCAGCTGGAACGGTTCCATCGCCTTCACACGACGAGATAATGAACACTGGGCTTCCTCTACTAAACCGTCCACTCAGTGAATTGGTAACAGCTTGTAACGGCATCTCTCCTTTGGCGGTAACTCCAGCAAGAGCACTAAGGATTTTGAAATACTGCTTATCTCCGGTATCAGGTGGAAGGTAGGAGAGTTTTTCGCCATAGATTCCAAGAGCCACTGAATCTCTCCTCTTGAGGAAAAATGCGGCTAAGCTAGCCGCAGAGACAGTGCTCATTTCAAGGGGATTCTTCAGCACGGTCCCAATTCGCGCAATATCCCTTGAGTCAATTAGTAAGTATAGGTCAGTAACGGCATCTCGACATTTTTCGTTGACCATCAATTCACCGGTTCTAGCGTAGGCTTTCCAATTGATATTTTTGAACGGATCACCCGCAACATATTCTCTGAGAGAGTAGAATTCTGAACCCTGTCCGGGAGTTCGAAGGGTCGTTGCACCAGTATACATTTTTGGCGTTCGGGAACGCAAAAAGGCCTCTTCAACCTCCTTGATTTGTGGAAATATGACAATGTCACTGTGGTGGTCGACAAACATTTCTTCAACTCCGAGGTTGAACGTGTTGCGCGACCTAAGAGATACAGGGCCTATCGAATAGTGGCCTCTGAGCGGGCAGCGCAAGACATAGCGGATTCTGGCGCTTTCACCGGGACTCAGATTCAAGCGCATCTGATTTAGTCCACTACGCAATTTCATTTCGTGTGGAATATTATCGTAGACTTCAAGCAATTGGGTTTTCCTGTTTGAGCGGTTAGTTATCAGCAACTCCACGTACAGGTCGTCTCCTTTATACAAATTATCAGCCGACAAGGTTCGTTGGACTTCCACATCGCCGTGGCCTGAGATCCAAGAGTTGACAACAATAAATGCAATAAGGGCAAGACCAAGAATCATCATTTGATTGTTCGCAATCATCATACCGATGAGAATCAATGCAATCCCACCGGTGAAGGTAAACGCCGCTTTTCTGGTCCACATATGCTCACCTTCTACCCCATGCTTTGACCCGTTTTACAATCGAAACAGTCTGTTCTAGCGAATACTTACCAGGCTCGATAGCAAATTTCGCTAGTGTTGGGTCATTAATTAGCGCAACGAGTTCGCGCGCCGACATTGCGTGAAATTCTTCTCTAGTCAAGCCGTTTTGGTTGCGAACTTTGGATAGGAACACTTGCCTAATCTTTTCGACTTTTGAGTAATACGGATAACGGTTGGCGTCACCAAAACCGTAGTAGATAATCGAGAACACATGTCGCCAATTGTCCGGATCTTTTTTGCGTATCAGTACAGCCTCAAATGAGATAAACAGAATAAGAAATAATACCAGCATTGCCAGCCCTTCACCGGTAAAGTAAACCAACAGGAAATAAATGGTGTTGTAAGAATCAGCCAGAACTGCATTCTGTGGATGTCTAGATTCATCAAATATTACCATCGCATTTTCTGATGGTTCCAAGCCATCATCTTCTAAACTGGTCATTAACGCCTCAGCAATTATGTCTAGCGCCCACTTTCGATTATCATTTTCCGGAATGCACTTTTCATTCTGAGTAACACAAAGGTTAGTCCCGTATTCACCCTCACTAAATCCTTGATAATCATAAATCGCATTTATCATGGGCGAACCGTCAGCGACAAAGAATACTCGTCCACCATCATCAGGATTGCAGGTGGATTTTGCACACGCCTCTACGCTCAGGTTGAATTTCCCGTACAAGTCAGGGGTTTCTTCGTTTTGAACGCTACTTACGTAAATTTTCCCGTCACCATTGACATCTGCGGTGGCCTCGTTGCTCGTTACTGCTCTGACCGCCAATTCTGGTAGAGGATTCTTGTTACTTGGCACTAGTTCTAGGGCGGTAATATTATTCAGTAACACGCGATATGTGCCGTTGTAAGCTATCTCCCCATCTGACCAATGGTGTTTGCATACACCAGATTCTTCCTCAGTCATCAATTGGCCGTCAGCAAGCGCACAAGGGTGGGCGCTAAGGACAGATGAGGTATCTGACCAGCGTTCGTGAGTTGACAGTGTATTGTTGTCAATTTTATCGCCGCTCATGCTGCATGGTGTTACTTGGACACACATCCAAATGTAATTCGCGTCTAATTCAGGCACATAGGTACTGTCCTCAATTTGATACCCACTGTAGCGGACACCGAATGCTTCAGCAATGGTCCCCGCAAACCCATAATCTTCGAGAACAATTGCCGTGCCACCATTCTCGACAAACTCAACAATAGCATCTACTTCAGATGGAGAATACCCATCTTCGGACGCAATTGTGATAAAACCGTCTTCATCAAATTGCGGCAGCGAGAGAGTGTCGCGTTCTACCCCAGCGACGATGTATGTGGTATTGCGCGGATCTTCTATGTCGGACAATAGAAGGGGGCTGCTGACAAGAGATCTAGTCTCGATACCCATGTCCTTGATGTCTTCTCTGAATGCTGACATGTCATTCCAATCGTCATCATATGCAGATAATTGGTTGGTGTTAGACAAGTTGACGAAGTTGCTCAGAATCATAATTAGTAGCACGAACATGACCAACCAGAATGCCGATTGTAGCCCGATTCTGCGGTAATTTATCGCGCGCCACTCAACCATAACCTTCCCAACTAGAGCGTATTTCCGACACTACACGCAGACACATCAGTTTAGAATGTTGTCTATAGTTGAGGCGTAAATGCTCATTAGAGTATCATTTTCTGAGATGTATTCGATTAGCAATTCTCGATACATCATCTACCGGGATAGTCATTCTTCCGTCCCGGTAGTCCCATGGTAGTAGAGTGGGGTCTAGATTTGCTTCCAATATCACGACTATTTGAGTCACTGACCCTGACAATTTATCAATAATCAAGTCGCTTATTTCCCCTAGTTTTTCATTGTGCTTGTCGACCACATCACGTCCCATGACTTCATTCGCAAAAACTGCCATGATAATCTGCCTCGTTAAGGGTTAGATTCCCCCGGTCCTTCAATGCGTCGGTTTCAAATCTCAATCACATAGTTTCAATGCCGTGACTGAAGTCTTTAGATCGCTTGATGTTGGACATGCCGGAAGTTAGTCTTGTTTCCATTTTTTGATAGTATTCCAACATTTCTGGTGTTACTGTTGGCCTGACTCTGCCAATGGCTTCTTCAAAGTGGGTTTTGGTGACTTTCTTTTTGTTCGCCCTCATACATATCAAGGCTGCTTCTCTACAGACTGCTTCAATGTCAGCCCCGGTGAACCCGTCCATGCCTTTCAAGACGTCTTTGATTGAAAAATTAGACAGTGGCATTCCCTTACAGTGAATGTTGAATATTGCTTCTCTAGCTCCAACATCAGGCGGGGGCACGTGCAGAACTCGCTCAAATCTGCCGCTTCTCAGTAGCGCCGGGTCAATCATCTCTGGTCGGTTGGTTGCTGCCACGATAATCACACCGTCAATCGACTCTACACCGTCCATACTTGCCAATAATTGATTCACAACCCGATTGGATACATCACTGCCTTCACCGGAACTTGAGGAACGCATGTTAGCAATTGATTCAAATTCGTCGAGGAAGATTATCGATGGTGAGGATTGTTTAGCCTTCTTGAATATTTCACGAACTGCTCGTTCAGATTCTCCGACCCACTTTGAAATCATTTCAGGGCCCTTTATGCTAATGAAATTTGCCTGTGCTTCGTTAGCAATAGCCTTGGCTAGAAGCGTTTTTCCGGTTCCTGGTGCCCCAAACATCACAATACCTCTAGGTGGCTTGATACCAAAATGTTCAAACAACTCAGGTTTTGTTAGAGGCCACTCAACAGATTCCTTCAATCGGTCTTTTACATCTTCCAAACCACCTATTTCATCCCAAGTGACTTCGGGAACTTCAACGTAAATTTCCCTGAGCGCTGAGGGTTCTATGTCCTTGATTGCTTTTCGGAAATCTTCCATGCAGACTTCCATTTTTTCCAACACTTCTGGTGGTATAGTCTCCTCATCTAAATCGATTTCGGGCAGGTATCTGCGCAGGGCTTTCATCGCGGCTTCTCTAACTAGAGCCGCTAGGTCCGCTCCCACAAAACCATATGTGTTGTCTAAAATCCAGGTTATGTCGAAGTCTTCCGACATTGGCATTTGCCGAGTGTGTACATCCATGATTTCGCTTCGACCGTCACGGTCTGGCACACCAATCTCAATTTCACGGTCGAACCGTCCAGGCCTTCTCAGTGCAGGGTCCAGTGCGTCGCGTCGGTTTGTTGCGCCGATTACCACAACGTTATCGCGCCCTTGCATACCATCCATCAGAGTCAGCATCTGTGCAACAACACGACGCTCAACTTCGCCGCTTACGTCCTCGCGTTTTGGACATATCGAATCGATTTCATCGACAAATATGATTGCTGGTGCATTGTCGCTCGCATCGTCAAATATTTCGCGCAGTTGTTTTTCTGATTCACCGTAATACTTGCTGATTATCTCGGGCCCGTTAATGCACTTGAAATGAGCATTGGTTTCGGTAGCGACAGCTTTTGCAATCATCGTTTTTCCAGTTCCGGGGGGGCCATGAAGCAGCACACCTTTGGGCGGATCGATTCCAAGTCTGCGGAACAGTTCTGGGTGCTTCAAAGGCAATTCAATCATTTCTCGGACTTTCTGCAATTGCTGACCAATTCCACCGACGTCTTCGTAGGTGATGCCTTCAGATTGTCCAATATCTTCATCGTCAATTGCTTCGTCTTTGATGATTATATCAGTATCGTTGGTTACTTTAACAACCCCTTTTGGTGTTGTTTGAACAACTGCGAATGGTAACGCTTCAGCAAATAGGGTCATGCCTGGAATGAAAATTCGGTCGCCCTGAACGACTGGTCGATTTTGTAGGCCACGTCTAGCAAAACCCTCTATCCCGGGGCCGAACTTGACTTTTTGCTTGTTAGCCATAACCGGAGAAATGACCAGCTTCTTACACTCTTCTGCCTCAACTTTAGAGACTGTTACTTTGTCTCTGAGGCTGACACCAGCATTTTTTCGGATGATGC
>Ga0160422_10001283_pt1 | contig 15774 bp, 15 predicted proteins | sample Fk160mmetaG_FD_108192 | JGI IMG/M metagenome (GOLD analysis project Ga0160422, IMG submission 108192) | Marine microbial communities from the Central Pacific Ocean - Fk160115 60m metaG | ecosystem: Environmental > Aquatic > Marine > Oceanic > Photic zone | place: The Central Pacific Ocean... | reverse complement strand
TAATAAATTTGATGATTTTGATCGTCCTTCTAAATCAGGTAGATATGGAAAGTATGGAGGACAATATGTGCCTGAGACGCTAATGCCAGCTCTTTTTGAGTTAGAGAAAGCTTCAAAAGAAGCCTGGGCTGACAAAAAATTCACTGATGAATTAGATCATTTACTAAAAACATATGTTGGTAGAGAAACACCATTATATGAGGCTACAAGATTAACAAAACATTATGAAAAACAAAATATTAGACCTAGAATATGGCTTAAGAGAGAAGATCTAAATCATACAGGTGCTCATAAGATTAACAATGCTTTAGGTCAAGCCTTATTAGCGATAAGGATGGGTAAAAATAGAATCATCGCTGAAACAGGAGCAGGACAACATGGAGTAGCGACAGCAACGGTATGCGCAAGATTTGGTCTGAAATGTGTAATATTCATGGGAGAAGAAGATATTAAAAGACAATCACTTAACGTCTTTAGAATGAAACTTCTTGGAGCAGAAGTTAAAGTCGTAACTTCAGGCACAGCAACCTTAAAAGATGCAACGAGTGAAGCTATTCGAGATTGGGTATCTAATGTTGAAAATACACATTACATTTTAGGATCGGTTGCTGGACCACATCCTTACCCCATGATTGTTAGAGACTTTCACTCCGTAATTGGAGAAGAGACTAAAAGGCAATGCTTAGAGTCCTTTGGCAAGATGCCAGATATCCTACTTGCTTGCGTTGGTGGAGGATCAAATGCAATGGGACTATTTCATCCCTTCATAAATGATAAAAATGTAAGACTTATTGGTGTTGAAGCAGCTGGTAATGGAATTAATACAGATAAACATGCCGCAACAATTACAAAAGGTACTATTGGTATACTTCATGGATCCATGAGTCTTTTACTACAAAATGATGAGGGACAAGTTCAAGAAGCTCATTCTATAAGTGCTGGACTAGACTATCCAGGTGTTGGACCTGAACATAGCTTTTTAAAAGATATTGGACGAGCTGAATATGCAGCAGTTTCTGATTTAGAGGCCTTAAGAGCATTAAAACTAGTTAGCGAACTCGAAGGAATTATTCCTGCATTAGAAACAGCACATGCTTTTGCTTGGCTTGATAAATTATGTCCCTCTTTAAATGAAGATAGTGAAATAGTTATCAACTGTTCTGGGAGAGGAGATAAAGACGTAAATACAGTTTCTTCAAGAATTAATGAGATCAATTAACTAATATCTTGTTATATTGGAATCAATATTAATGCTCCAACCATCAATTCCCTCATCTAAATTCCATACTTCTTTTACTAACTCGTTTTCAATTAACCACTGAGCAAAATTATAACTTCGTATACCCCGATGACATAAAATAACAAACTTTCTATTAGGGTATTGGGAAATTTTTGGAAAAACATATTCGAAAGAAACCTTACTAATAGGAATATAAATATCAACAAAATGAAGTGCTGCTATACTAATTTCTTGTTTTTCTCTAACATCAATAACAATTGGATTTTCACGTGTAGAATTTAACCAATCATTTAAACTTTGAGCTGTTAAAGATTTAGGAATATTGTCCATTATCTAGAATTCAAATACTTATAACAATTTAATAATAAGAGTTGCAAGAATAGTTTATTTGTTAAGAATAAAAATAAAAAATGAATAATAAACTCAGAAAAATAATAATCATATTTCTTACATTCTTTTTAATTATCTTTATATTAAATATTACGACTAAAGGACTAAAATCAAATAAATCAGATATTACAAATATAAATATTCTTGATTATATTCCATCTGATTATGAGTTAACTATTATTTCTAACTCAACAAATAATGATATTAAAAAATTTATCAAAGAAAAAACCTCACAAAATAAAAAAGAAAAATTGAATATAATCAAAGATGGCATTATTTCATATTTAGGTTTTGATTTACAAGACAAATTTGAAAATATTTATGATAATGAATTTGCAATAACATTTATAAAAAATAAATTAAATAAGAATGATATTTTATTAGTTTTTAAAATAAAAGAGGGTAAGAATATTAATAATATTATTAATATCAGAAAAGAATTGAATAATTCTGATAAAATTATTGAACTGAGAAGACCTGATAAGCTCAATTATCTTAGCCATATATTTCAGACAAAAGATAACTATATTATAGCGGCTTCAAATAAAAATCTAATTGATAGCTCACTTCAATCAAAGAAAAATGGCAAGGCAATTTTATCTAAAGATTTAATACCAGATGATCTTAATTTAAGGGAAACAAAGCTATTATCAATTTCCAAAAATTTTTTTCAATTAATTGATTCAAAATCAGAATCAATGAATAAACTAATTACCATTATTAATTCTGAGAATGATCAAATTATGTTGAAATCATTTTCATCAAACATTAAAAATACTAATGATGAAATTCTTCATAATAGAATAGATAATATAAGATATATAATTTCTACAAATAATAATTCTTATAATCAAAAAAATATAAATTTGTTATATAAAAATATTAATCAAAAAGCAATAATAGAAGAAATGATTCAAAAAATTAATGATAAAATTGTTTTGGCTTTAAATAATAATAGCTGGGTTTTTTGTTTTAATAGTAGATTACACCATAAAGGCTCAATTGATGAATTAGATTATCTCAAAAATCATAAAAAAGAAGACTTTTATATTAATAATATAACTTACTCGATTTATACTAATGATAGATTAAAAATGAAAGATAATAACATTATTTACGAAAAAGAAGAGCCAATTTTTAGTCTTAAAGATGGGGAAAACATATTTGTTAGCAATAATCTTGATTATTTACAAAATATCACCCAAGAAACTTCTATATATGATCAATATATAAATAATTATAATGATATTAAATCATTTAAATATATAGTTAATGATATAATTTTTATAAAATTTATCAATGATAAGCAACTTTCTAAATATTATAAATCTTTAAGGAATCTACAATACTTTTTAAATACTGAATTATTCTCACTTGAGGATATAAATATACATATTAGACACATAATCCCTGAGAAATATGAAACTATGTATTTAGAATCAAATTTAAAGATATTTTAATTACAAAACAAATTAATATTTAAAGATTTTTTATGATTGAAGATTTAAGATTAATATAAACCAAAAATAATCCTATTATTTTTATCAACATAATTTATCTAAATAAAATTCTTGGATATTTCAAATATAAATTTTAAACCAGGTTTAGAGGGTATCCCCGTAACAAAATCCTCAATCTGTGATATCGATGGTGCAAGAGGAAAGCTTTTGTATCGAGGATATGATATTGAAGAGCTCGCAGAGAAAAGTAGTTTTTTAGAAACTGCATTTCTTTTAATATGGGGAGAATTACCAAAAGTTAATGAGCTTAGGAATTTTGAGGAAGAAGTACAAATGCATAGAAGATTAAGCTTTCGAGTCAGAGATATGATGAAATGTTTTCCCTCTTCAGGGCACCCAATGGATGCTCTCCAGTCGAGTGCTGCCTCACTAGGTTTGTTCTATTCAAGAAGAGCAATTGATGACCCCAAATATGTTTATAACGCTGTTATAAGACTCATTGCAAAAATCCCAACTATGGTTGCAGCATTTCAATTGATAAGAAAAGGTCATGATCCAATTCAACCTAGAGATGACTTATCCTATTCTTCAAATTTTTTATACATGCTGACTGAAAAAGAACAAGATCCACTAGCTGCAAAAGTTTTTGATAAATGTCTAATTTTGCACGCAGAACATAGTCTAAATGCCAGTACTTTTAGTGCCAGAGTTACCGCAAGTACACTTACAGATCCATATGCAGTAGTAGCATCAGCAGTTGGAACATTAGCAGGTCCTCTTCATGGAGGAGCAAATGAAGATGTTATAGCCATGTTAGAAAGTATCAATGCCCCTAAAAACGCAGCTTCATTTATAAAAGATGCTTTACTAACGAAAAGAAAAATAATGGGTTTTGGTCATAGAGAATATAAGGTGAAAGATCCTAGAGCTACTATTCTCCAAAAATTAGCGGAGGAGCTATTTGAAAGATTTGGTAAGGATGAAATGTACGAAGTTGCAAAAAAACTTGAAGAAGAAGCTATCCCTCAGCTTGGAGCAAGAGGAATTTATCCAAATGTCGACTTTTACTCAGGTTTAGTTTATAGAAAACTAGGTATTCCTAAGGATCTATTTACTCCTATTTTCGCTATTTCAAGAGTTGCGGGATGGTTAGCACATTGGCGAGAGCAGTTGGGTGCAAATAGAATTTTTAGACCTTCACAAATATACACTGGTTCTACTTGTAGAACTTGGGTTCCTCTTGATCAAAGATAATTATTTTCTATTAATTTCAAATACGCGATTATGTTGCAATAACAGTTAATGTATTAGAAGGAATAACAACAAAAGTGACAAACGGCTTGGATTTAGAATTTAGTTTTAATGAGGCTCTGAAGTCTTTTGGAGTGCCTAGCGAAATAGCACATATTATTTGGCTTCCTTTTCCAATGCTTATTGTTCTCGTAGCAGCGGTAGTTGGAGTTCTTGTAACGGTTTGGCTTGAAAGAAAAATTTCTGCAGCTGCTCAACAAAGAATTGGTCCCGAATATGCAGGAGCATTAGGAGTTCTTCAACCCATTGCAGATGGCCTTAAATTACTTGTTAAAGAGGATGTAATTCCAGAGAAAGCAGATTCAATACTTTTTACTGCAGGACCGATATTGGTACTTGTACCTGTAATTTTATCTTGGTTAATTGTTCCATTTGGCCAAAATTTATTGATAAGTAACGTAGGTGTAGGTATTTTTCTTTGGATAGCTTTAAGTAGTATTCAACCAATAGGTTTACTGATGAGTGGATATGCCTCAAACAATAAATACTCACTACTTGGTGGCCTGAGAGCAGCAGCTCAATCTATTAGCTATGAAATACCTCTTGCATTATCAGTATTAGCTATTGTCATGATGACAAATTCACTAAGTACTGTTGATATAGTAAATCAACAAAGCGGCGCCGGAATCTTGAGTTGGAACATTTGGAGACAACCTATTGGATTTATTATTTTCTGGATATGTGCTTTAGCAGAATGTGAGAGATTACCTTTTGACCTACCAGAAGCTGAGGAGGAACTTGTCGCTGGTTATCAAACTGAATATGCAGGTATGAAATTTGCCCTTTTTTATTTAGGTAGTTATATCAATTTAATTTTATCTGCTCTGTTAGTTTCAGTTTTATATTTGGGTGGATGGGGATTTCCAATCCCTGTTGAAACTATATCTAGAATTTTAAATATTCCAATTGATACTTCTTTCATTCAAGTGATTACAGCTACGTTAGGAATTATAATGACAATTCTAAAAGCATATTTGCTTGTATTTATAGCAATCCTACTTAGATGGACTACTCCTAGAGTAAGGATTGACCAATTACTCGATTTAGGGTGGAAGTTTCTTTTACCAATTTCTTTAGCTAATCTTTTATTAACTGCAGGTTTAAAGCTTGCTTTACCTAAATTTTTTGGAGGCTAATTATTTAAGTATATTTACTTACGAAAATAAAAAAAAACCTCTATAATAAAATTAATTAGGTTTCTAATAATGAAAGATTTTCTTCAAAAGGTAAATAGTTACATTAAAGAAGCTGTTGGAGCAAGCAAATATTTATTCGACGGGATTACTGTTACTTTTGATCACCTAAAAAGACGTCCTGTAACTGTTCAATACCCTTATGAGAAACTCATACCCTCTGAAAGATACAGAGGAAGAATTCATTATGAATTTGACAAATGCATAGCTTGTGAAGTTTGTGTTCGAGTTTGTCCTATTAACTTACCTGTAGTTGACTGGGTAATGAACAAAGAAACTAAAAAGAAAGAATTAAGAAATTATTCAATAGACTTTGGTGCATGCATCTTTTGCGGTAATTGTGTTGAATATTGTCCCACAAATTGCTTATCAATGACAGAAGAATATGAACTAGCAACTTTTGATAGACATAACTTAAATTACGACAATGTTGCACTTGGTAGATTACCTACAAATGTTACTTCAGATCCAACTGTTAAATCACTCAAAGAATTAACTTACCTACCAAAAGGTGTAATGGATCCTCATGAAGTCCCACTATCTGATCCAAGAGTAGGAAAATTACCTGAAGAAGTGTTAGATTGGATGAATACGTCTCCTTCAAAGGAAGAGGTTTCTGTTGGGAATCCAACTAAATAAATGTCTATTGCAGTAACAACACAATTAATTTGTTTCTCAATTTTATCCCTAATCATTATTGTTGGTTCACTCGGAGTTGTTTTATTAGAGAGCATCGTTTATTCAGCCTTTTTATTAGGTGGGGTTTTTATGAGCGTTGCAGGTTTATATTTATTATTGAACGCAAGCTTTGTTGCTGCTGCTCAAGTTCTTGTATATGTAGGTGCTATTAATGTTTTAATTTTATTTGCAATTATGCTTGTTAATAAAAAGGAAGATTTAAAGCCAATTAAATATCTTAATTCAAGAAAATTAATTTCAACTACAATTTGTATTACACTTTTGAGTCTTCTTGTAAGAGTTGATCTATCAAATACTTGGATTATAGCTAATCCAGCATTATCTATAGGTGAAGAATCCACGATAAGACTTGGGGAACATTTATTCAGTGATTATTTGCTCCCCTTTGAAGTAGCCTCCGTTTTACTTTTAATGGCTATGATAGGAGCTATCGTTTTGGCAAGAAGAGATGTTATGTCAGAAGACATTTCGACAGGTCTTCCTGTTGATCAAGAGCTAATAGAAAAATCAGACAAACCATTGCTGGTTGAAAAAAAGTAATTTTTAAAACATTTATCTTATGAATCTTGATTCAATTCCACTACAAGCCTTCTTGATTGTTTCATCTATTCTTTTTTGTATAGGTATCTGGGGACTACTGAATAGCAGAAATGCTGTAAGAGTCTTAATGAGTATTGAATTAATGCTAAATGCCGTAAACTTAAATTTAATGGCTTTTTCATCTTATATTGATAATAATTTGATTCAAGGCCAAGTCTTTGCAATTTTTGTAATTACAGTTGCAGCAGCAGAGGCTGCTGTTGGATTAGCTATTTTATTATCTCTATATAGAAACAGGGTAACAGTTGATATGGAAAGCTTTAATTTACTAAAATGGTAAGAAATATTTAATGAAAATATCATTAGTGCTTATTATCTATAGATCTAAAAGCACTATCGCGAAAGAGACAGCAGTGTTTTGTGAAAATTTACTTAAATCAAAAAAAATTGTTGTTATAAAATTAGCAAGCAACTTTGACAACAAAACACTTCAATCAAATTTAGAAATAAATACTCAACTACCAGATTTAATTATTGTTCTTGGCGGAGATGGAACAGTACTTAAATCTTCAAATGTACTTTTTAATTTTAATATTCCAATTCTTAGTTTTAATATCGGGGGTAATTTAGGATTTTTAACGCAAGATAGAAAATTTTTAAGTGATAAATCATTTATTGATCTTATAGAAAAAGATGAATTTAAGATTGATGAAAGGGCTATGCTGCAATGCAATCATTACCAATTAAATTTTAATGATGAAAAACGATCTAAAATTTCAGAATTTTATGCATTGAATGATTTTTATATTAAATCAATAGAAAATGATATCTCCCCTACAAATCGAATTAGAGTAGAAATCGATGATGAGAGAGTAAATGAATATAAAGGGGATGGATTAATTATCTCCTCCGCAACTGGTTCAACTGCATATTCAATGGCCGCTGGTGGGCCTATAGTGCATCCTTTAATTAATGCATTTGTTATAAATGCAATATGTCCAATGAGCCTATCCAGTAGGCCAATAGTAATTCCAGATACAAGTAAAATCACAATAAAGAATATCAATAAAGAAAAAAATTGTTTACAACTTTGGCAAGATGGAGCAAAATGCCTCACTCTAAATGGGACAAATTACTGTGAGATTATAAAGGCACCAAAACCAGCCAAAATGGTTTCACTTAATGACAATATTTCTTATTACAGCACTTTAATTAAAAAATTAGAATGGAGAGGTAATTTAGCCTAATTATAGTTTTCATAAATATTCATGAGCATTGAAATTGAAAGAAGATTCCTACTAAAAAATAATAATTGGGAAAAATTAATTCATCACAAATCAGATATCATTCAAGGCTATTTATCCTCAAATCCTGAAAACTGGATCGTGAGAATAAGATCAGAAGATAATTTATATAAATTGACTTTAAAAAAGCACATTAAGAAAGCCAAAAACTTTGAATTTGAATATAAAATTCCTAAAAAAGAGGGGGAAATTATTATTTCACAAATAAAAGAGCCCATTATCAAGGAAAGATTTTACTTCCTTTTCCAAAAAAAAGAATGGATAATTGATCGATTTAAAGGTAATAATTTTCCATTAGAAATTGCTGAAGTTGAACTAGAAACAATTGATGAGGAAATTAATCTACCAAACTTTGTATCAAAAGAGATTACCGGCTTAAAAAAGTTCTCAAATTTTGAATTATTTAATAAACCTTTTTCAAGCTGGAGTTAAAGAAATATTAAATCTTAATTATATCTAGCCAAACGACCCCTCTTTCCTTTAGATTCTCTTTATATTTAACGTTACTAACGTATTCAAAATGTATGGTCTTTATGATCAAGAAGGAGTATTAAGATACGTTAATTCCGATAAGGATGCTTGCATAGCTTATGCTGAGCTTTTTGATCTAAATGTACAAAATTACTCATTGATGTCACTTCATGAATTAACTCAAGATCTTGAAGATCCTAATTTTGATCAGAATCAGGCAAGGAACAGCAATTAAATCCATCTCGACAAATTTTTCCATGATCCATAGCCCAATTTAGCAGAGCTACTCTATTTTTAGAGCCAGTCTTAGTAAACATATTACTAACATGATTATCCACAGTCCTTTTACTAATAGTAAGTTTCACTGCAATTTCTTGATTAGTTAATCCATCAGCAACTAAATCAATAATTTCCATCTCTCTAGCGGAGAGACCCAACATATCAAAGTTGTTTAATTCGTCATCAACCATTTGCATTTAAACAGCTCTTTTTTTATAGTAATGAAGTTTGTCAATCTCATCATTGTTGTTAACCATCTAGCCAACATTTAGCAATTGAAATCAAAACTTCAAGAAACCTTAGAATCTAATTCTAAAGCAATAACGGCAGAATTAATGCCTCCAAGAGGTGGCGATCCCACTCGATCTATCAAAATAGCACAACTTTTAAAAGATAAGGTACATGCAATTAATATAACAGATGGAAGTAGAGCTGTAATGAGGATGTGCAGTTTAGCTATGTCAAGGCTATTACTTGATAATGGGATAGAACCTGTCATGCAAATATCCTGCCGAGATCGTAATAAAATAGCTTTACAATCTGACATCCTAGGAGCGAATGCTTTAGGCATAAAAAACATTCTTTGCATTACTGGGGACTCAGTAAAATCTGGGGATCAAAAAAATACTAAAGCTGTTCATGAATTTGAATCAGTAAAGCTTCTTAAACAAATACAATCATTTAATAATGGGATTGATCCAACTTTTGAATTATTATGTGATAATAAAACAGAAATTTTTGCTGGAGCGGCTGCAGATCCTAGTTATAAAAATTTGAAAGTCTTGAAAATGAGAATACAGAAGAAAAAAGCTGCTGGTGCTCGTTTTATACAGACGCAAATGATTATGGATAAAAAATATCTTCTTGATTTTTGCAATGAGATCAGCGAACCATTAAACTTACCAGTTCTTGCTGGAGTATTCTTACTTAAGTCTTATAAAAATGCTCTTTTCATAAATAAATTTGTACCCGGGGCAAATATTCCCGATAATATCCTTAAAAGATTAAAAAATTCTGGTAATCCATTAGAAGAGGGTATAAACATTGCAGCAGAACAATTAAGAGAATTTATAGATATATCTCAAGGAGTTCATCTAATGGCTGTAAAAAGTGAACATTTGATACCAGAAATTTTAAAAAGAGCAGAGATTAATCTGGAATATTAATCAAATCACTGCCTAAAAGTTCTGCCATTGCTTTTTGCTGAGGCGAGGGTTGGGAGAGGTCCATTCTTCTTGAATCTGTTATCAACCAATCTAAAGACGCCTCTTGTAAATCAAAATGATCTCCATTCTTTCCTACACAATATCTTCCAAAAACAAGCTTATCTACAAGCCTTACCCCTTTACCAATTTTTGAGTAATCAAAGATAATAGAATTATCTATTGTTGCGCCTTCACAGATACAACAACTTGGTCCAATCATAGAAGGTCCAATAATTGTTGCCCCATCTTCTATTCTTGACATCCCTCCAATATAAACTGGGCCTTTAATATTAACTTTATCCCAATTCACGGCTACATTTAGACCTGTATAAACCCCTGGTTTTACTTCTTTACCAGGAATATCAACTTGCCTCACTTTACCTTGAAGTACACTTCTGATAGCACTCCAATAGTCAGGTACTTTACCAATATCAACCCATTCAAAATCCATTGGCAATGCATAAAAGGGTAAATTATTTTCAACTAATTTTGGGAAAAGATCTGCTCCAATATCAAATTTTTTACCAGAGGGAATATGATCAAATATCTCAGGCTCAAATAAATAAATTCCCGTATTGATTGAATCACTTAATGCTTCTTCTATAGAAGGCTTTTCTTGAAATGCTTTTACTCTGCCCTCCTCATCTGAAACGACTACACCATAACTAGAAACTTGTTGTTTATTAACTTTCTTTGTAATTAGACTAGCTATAGCACCTTTCTGTTTATGTTTCTTGACTGCTTCTGTCAAATCCAAATCAACAAGAGCATCTCCACATACAACTACAAAAGTTTCATCAAAAAAATTTTGAAAGTCTTGAATTTTTTTTAATCCTCCAGCAGAACCTAACGCATCACCAATTAATTCGCCATCCTCTATCCTTCCCTCAAAGCTATAAGCTATTTCAACCCCAAATCTTTGCCCATCTCTAAAATAATTCTCTATTTCTTCAGCTAAATGAGAGACATTAACCATTATTTCTTTAAATCCATGTTCTTTTAATAATTCCAACAAAAACTCCATTACAGGTTTTTGTAGAATTGGGATCATAGGTTTCGGAATAATATGCGTAATAGGCTGAACGCGTGTTCCTTTACCAGCTGCAAGTATCATTGCCTTCATAGGCATTTTAAACCTCTTTGTGAAACATTAGCCTTATATTCTCCAAAACCTCTATGCTGCGGTTGGAGAAGTATCTGTCACTTCCAGATTTTCGATAGGTAATTGAGCTAACCCACCTTCTGGGATGACCCTCTTAATTTTTATTGGGCCATAAAGTGATTTAATTTGTTTGATTTCAATTTTATTTTGAGAAGATAAAAATAGTAAAGCCCAGAATACCCCTAATCTATCTTTGTCAAGATCCTTTTTTGCTACTTCCTTCCATCTAGTAACTAAGTATTCAAAATCAATCCACTGCAATGCTTTCTCCCATTTAGCTATAAATTCTCCTAAAGCCTTTGTAGTTTCTGGTAATTTCTCTCTATGAGCTAAGGTTTTTACTTGATCAATAAGTGCTTTATCTGAATATTTTTTAATTCTTTTTCTTTTCATTAAAAGAATATCCTGAGTCTCAATTGTTTCTGCAATTGATTCAAGCTGGCTAATTAATTCACCCAGAGTAGCTGTTCTTTTAATTATTGGTTGAGCAACTGATCTTCTTCTAAGGTATTTTTCTGGATATTGTGGAATATCAAAATTATTATTAATCCAAGGTTGCTCAGTTACTTCAAAATCATCTATATAATCATTTGGCTCTACAGGGAAAACATCAGATTCCAAAACCTGAGCTTTTAAATTTACCAAAACTGATGCTGCAAAAAAAGCCTCACTTGTCTCTGATAAATCCTTTTCAAAAGAATTTTTGCTGCCTTGAGAATGATTAAATTTATTATTAAATTGATCTAAAAAACTATCTATTACACTGATAACATCTACATCCCATGGATCTAATTCTCCCCTGCCAGCAGCGTCTTGAAGAAATTTAATCAACAATCTAGGTCCTAATCCTGACCTATCAATAGATGTTGAATTAGATATTTTAAAAAAAGTAACTACATTTAAGTTATCTGCAAATAATTTAATTCGCCAATAATTTTAAACTTACTTAAGGTTATATGGGTGGAGCTTTTAAGATATTTTTATTTTCACCAACAAACTCAACTGATTTAATATTTTGCTTGACAGCATTTAAATTTCTATCGACTAAATTATTTATAGAGGCCAAATAACTTTCTGTAATTAATCTTGGGTAAAGTCCTATACCTATAATAGGCAAAAGTAAACATCCAATAATATAAATTTCTCTTGGTTCTGCATCAATTAATTTTCTTTCTTCAACTAAAGTAGGATTTTCTTTACCAAAAAATATTTCTCTCAGCATAGAGAGTAAATATATTGGGGTTAAAATAACACCTATAGCTGCTAAAGATGCCATTGTAATTCTAAATGGCAATGTATAAACTTCATCAGTTACAAATCCCGTAAAAACCATAAGTTCTGATACAAATCCACTCATTCCCGGTAATGCTAATGATGCCAATGAACAAGCTGTCCATAAAGCAAACATTATCCTCATTTTCTGACCTACTCCTCCCATCTCATCAAGTTTTAAAGTCTTTGTCCTATCATAAGTTGCTCCAACAAGAAAAAATAGACTGGCTCCAATAAGGCCATGACTTACCATTTGAAGCATTGCACCACTTGTTCCTAGTGCACTAAAACTTCCAATACCGATTAACACAAATCCCATATGACTAATAGAACTATATGCAATTTTTCTTTTTAAATTTCTTTGTGCAAATGATGTAAAAGCGGCATATATGATATTTACAGCCCCTAAAACAATCAACAAAGGTGCAAATTGAGCATGAGCTAAAGGTAAAAGTTGAGCATTAAACCTCAGAAGGGCATATCCTCCCATCTTTAATAGAATACCTGCCAATAGCATATGAACAGGAGCTGTGGCTTCTCCATGAGCATCTGGCAGCCAAGTATGAAGAGGAACGATGGGAAGTTTTACTCCAAATGCGATTAATAGGCCTGCATAACATAAAATTTGAAAATTCTGGCTAAAGTTCTGCTGAGCAAGATATTCAAAATTAAAATTAGGTGCACCGTTACCATAAAAGCCCATTGCTAATGAAGCTAAAAGAATAAAAATGGAACTTCCAGCAGTGTAAATAATAAATTTTGTTGCAGCATACTGCCTTTTTTTTCCTCCCCAAATAGCTAATAAGAGATAGACAGGTAATAATTCAAGCTCCCACGCTAAAAAGAATAACAACATATCTTGTACTGCAAATACAGCTATTTGCCCTCCATCCATTGCAAGAATCAAGAAAAAAAATAATTTTGGCTTAAAGCTCACCGGCCAAGCAGCCAAAACAGCTAAAGCAGTTATAAAACTTGTCAATAATATTAATGGCATTGATATTCCATCTGCACCAACTGACCAAGTCAAACCTAAATTAGGCAGCCAATTTACGCTTTCTTTAAGTTGAACATTTTCATTATTAATATCAAACCCATTTATATATGCTCCAACGGTAATAAGAAAAGTTATTAAAGCTACTACAAGGGCAAACCATCTTACCTCTTTGCCTTGACCCTTATCTGGGATGAAAGGAACAATAAAAGCAGAAACTAGTGGAAATAAAATAGATAAAGACAGCCACGGGATACTAGTTAAACCAACGCCTAATTTTGCGAAAAGGGCTGGAAGGAGAATATTTGTTGAAAGATAATCAATCAATTGACAAAGATATTAATAATTAGAGTTTAGAAATATTCTCAAAATTTTCACCCTAATAGGTGTGAAGAAACACAATTCTCAATTATGCAACTTTTGGAGATTGAAAACCAAATATTGCTACAAGTAATATAACTCCACCAAAAACAATGAGTGCATAAAATTGGGCTCTCCCAGTTTCAAAATATTTTAATCCTTCACCACTTCCTAAAGTAACAAGACCAGTTAAATTTACTACTCCATCAACAACTTTAGAATCAACCTCTAAAATTTCCTTTGCTATTTTCCTGGTACCTTTTACAAATATTCTTTCGTTTATTTCATCTAGATACCATTTTTTAGATAAAAAATTATTTATGGCGGGAAATCTTTCTGCAAAGATCACTGATAAATCTATCTTACGTACAAAATAAGCAAGATATGCAATTGTTATACCTGTAGAAGCAATTACAACAGAAGCAATTGCTAAAGGTAAAAACTCTTTTAAATCAAATTCTTGAGCAAGTGTTAAAGCTTCCTCTGGATCTAATAAATTTATGAACTTACTATCCCAAGGAAGTCCCATAAATCCAATAATGACAGAAGGGAAAGCTAAAAATACTAATGGGAATGTCATTGACCAAGGAGATTCATGCACTTCCCCATGTACACCTTGACCAATTGTTTCTACATCGTAATTAATGTCTTGAATATCTTCTTTACCATGAGAATCAGAATCACTATGAGAATCATCTTCGATAATCAAACCTGCATCAGCAATTAGAGTTGCCTTGAGTTCTTCGTCATTTCCTCTGAAATCTCCTTCAAATGTAAGAAAATATAATCTAAACATATAAAAAGCAGTCATTCCTGCTGTCATAAATCCAATAAACCAAAAAGCTGGGAAAGAGACAAAAGCATTACCAAGAATTTCATCTTTACTCCAGAATCCAGCTAATGGAGGAATTCCACTAATAGCAACGCATCCAATAAGAAATGTTATAGAGGTAAAAGGCATTTTTTTTCTCAACCCACCCATTAATCTCATATCTTGTGCAAGAACAGGTTGATGTCCAACTACTTCCTCCATAGCATGAATAACCGATCCAGATCCAAGAAATAACATCGCTTTGAAACAAGCATGTGTAATTAAGTGAAAAATTCCTGCTAAAGGAGCTCCACATCCCATTGCGAGCATCATATAACCAAGTTGAGAAACTGTACTGTAAGCCAATCCCTTTTTTAAATCCATCTGAGTAAGAGCAATAGATGCTCCAAGAAAACAAGTAATAGTTCCAACCAACGCGATAATAAATTGCATCGCAGGAAACAAACTATAAAGAGGATCTAAACGAGCTACTAAAAAAACGCCTGCAGCAACCATTGTCGCAGCATGTATTAGAGCTGAAATAGGTGTAGGTCCCTCCATCGCATCAGGCAACCAAACATGTAAAGGGAATTGGGCCGACTTTGCCATCGGTCCTAAAAAGACTAAAAAACAAAGTAATAATGCTGCCCATCCAGGTAAAGAATTATCCGCTAGTGATTGAGATATTCCTAAAGCAATATTATTGAAATCAAAACTATTTGTTGCCCAAAACAATCCTAAAATACCTAATAGAAGCCCAAAGTCTCCAACCCTGTTAACTACAAAAGCTTTTTGCGCTGCATGAGCAGCTCCATCTCTATCATACCAAAAACCTACCAATAGGTAAGAACACATACCTACTAATTCCCAGAAGACATAAATTTCTAATAAGTTCGGGCTTATGATCAAACCCATCATAGAACTACTAAAAAGAGCTAGATAAGTAAAAAATCTCACATAGCCTTTATCATGAGCCATATATCCATGAGAATAAATCATTACCAACAAAGTTATTGTAGTAACCAATGAGAGCATCACACTTCCTAATGGGTCCAAGATAAATCCCATTGGTATTTGAAAATC
>Ga0160422_10001282_pt1 | contig 15778 bp, 10 predicted proteins | sample Fk160mmetaG_FD_108192 | JGI IMG/M metagenome (GOLD analysis project Ga0160422, IMG submission 108192) | Marine microbial communities from the Central Pacific Ocean - Fk160115 60m metaG | ecosystem: Environmental > Aquatic > Marine > Oceanic > Photic zone | place: The Central Pacific Ocean... | reverse complement strand
CGCTGTTGCCCGGGACTGGTGCGGAAGTGGGTTTGTCTTGTCATGGCCCTGAACCATGGGATTTGCTTTATCGGTAACCATGAAAAAGCCAAAGCCAGCCCTCTCTTTCCTTCTCTGCGCCAACCTCCTGCTTTCGGCCCTGCTTGGGTTTGCGGAGGATTTCCACGCAACCCTTACAGACACTACTACCAATACATGGGTAGAAAATTTCTCGGTTGACGGCGGATCGGGCAAGGATGGCGATCGAGCGTGGTCAGTAAGGAAATACACCCTCCGGGGAGGTAAGCAGGCTGGAGTGGATGTAGTAGAGGTTAACAATGGCAGGTTGCGATTCACGGTGGTGCCAACCCGCGGGATGAACGTGCATGAGCTGCATTGTGATGACATCCGTCTCGGATGGGACTCTCCGGTGACGGAGCTGGTCAACCCTCTTTTCATTAACCCGGCAGACCGGGGCGGTCTTGGGTGGCTTGACGGATTCAATGAGTGGATGACCAGATGTGGGTATGAGTTTGCAGGCCACGCCGGTGAGGATGACGGAAAAATGCTCAGCCTTCACGGGAAGGCTTCAAACCTGCCAGCATCCAAGGTGGAGGTTTTCCTCAAGGACAAACGGATTCACGTCAGGGGCCGGGTTGAAGAGAAGATGTTCAAGTTTGTAAATCTGGAAATGGTCACGGATATCTCGACGGAGATAGGGAGCACTTCAGTTCGCTTTGACGACACTCTTACGAACAAGGGTTCCAGTCCTCAGGAATTTGAAATCATCTACCACGCCAACTATGGTGAGCCTCTTTTGGAAAAGGGTTCTCGTTTCATTGCTCCAATCAAAAGCGTGACGCCCTTTGATGAGCGTGCTGTGGAAGAACTAGAGGACTACCAAGTCTACTATGGTCCGACTCAGGGTTACGGAGAAACTGTCTATTGCATGGAGTTGAATTCAGGGGCAAAGGGGAGAACAACCGTGATGCTTCACAATGCAGCTGCCTCTCAGGGCGTGGCGATGTCTTATAACGTGGACAGTCTGCCCTTCTTCACTCTTTGGAAAAATACAGATGTGGGTGAGAAGGGTTACGTGACTGGTTTGGAACCGGGTTCGGGCTTCCCGTATAATCGTTCGGTTGAAAGAGAGCGTGGCCGTGTGAAAACGATTGCTCCCGGCAAGGCGAAGCATTTTCACGTTGAGGTGGAAGTTCTTCCTGACGGAAAGGCAGTCAACAAAGTCGCAGCGGTGATCTCTGCTATCCAAGGAAGTAAAAAGACGGTCGTGAATGACCAACCAGAGCAATAGCTCACCTCCCGATCGGCTTAGTGGGAGCCTTCGCCCAGAACGGTGACCCAGTTGGGTGGTGAGACTGGGGCCCGCTTGTATAGCAGGGAAATCGCCAACCAAGTGCCCCGAGAAGTGATTCGCTAAGGGAATTGAGATAAAACTACTAAAAAAATAGGTCTTTCAATGATCTTGAGGCCTAGGAGGGTTGTGCGAACACGAACACTTGGTGAATACAGAGATTTTTCTGGCGCCGAAGGGTTCTGTCGTATGTATAATGCGAATACCCTGACCGACAGATCGATTAACATGCATGCCGCTATGACAACTACCATGGAAAGAGGGAGAAAAGGCTTCTCCCTTGTCACCACTGTCACGATTTTGGTGCTCCTCTCTCTTATCGCAATTGGGCTTCTCTCGCTGTCCGCAGTGACGCTGCGTAGCAGTACCTCTGAACTGGCCCAACTGGAGGCGCAATCCAACGCCCGGCTAGCCCTCATGGTGGCGATTGGAGAATTGCAGGCACAGCTTGGTCCCGACCAGCGGGTCTCAGCTGAGGCTGGTGTTCTCGACAAGGAGCCAGATCCCTATAACGCGGAGGGCATTCAGGGGATCAAGCATCCTCATTGGGTCGGAGTCTGGAGTACTGAGTGGGTCCCTCCGGGTAGCGACGGCGTCAACAAATCTCCATGGGTCCGTGATGATGATGAAGGGGGCTTGAGTGATCAGCGATTCACGGGCGCAGCAGGCAGGACCTTTGACAGAGAAAGAGATATTCTTAGCTATCTCATCAGTGGCAATGAAGGGGGAAGGGCTGAGTTGGGAATCGACCTCATTGAAGCGGAGGCTTGGGAAGGAGACCAAATTGAGCTTGTTGGTGATGGAACCGTGTCAACCACAGAGGAATATGTTGTCGCCCCGCGGGTATCTACCCGCAACGACCAGAACCGGGTGACCGGTGGGTATGCCTATTGGATTGGAGACCTTGGTGTCCGGGCCAATGTAGCCATGGTTGATGCCTACGATCTCGATGCTCCAGCGAGGGGGCCGAATCCTGATGGTATGGAGCGCATTTTGAACCCTCAGGATACTGCAGCGAAGCAGCTTGAGGGTATCAACAACGATCTTACAGACGAGGAGGTTCGGAAGCTTTTCAGCCGCAAAACCGTTGAGCTGACTGACGGAGTGCCCAGTAGGGAAAACGCACTTCGGAAGAAGAGGGCATTCCACCACCTCACCACCCAGTCCAAGGCTGTGCTGTGTAACGTGCGGCAAGGAGGCCTTCTCCGGGACTTGACTGCCTACATTCATGATCGCCGGGGCACGATCAGGGACCTCCGGGCTGATGGTCGGATCGTTTCCCAGGGTATCGATGATCTGGACAACATGATTGGGCCGGCAAACGCCAATGTGGCGCGCGAGCAGGGGACTACCTGGGGCAGGACAAAGTATCGGGACATTGCTCCGACCTTTGCTCTGGTTCGTAACTGGGCTCTGGCAGGTCGTGCTCTGCAATATGCGGAAGAGGATACCGCTATGGTAGACCCTGCACCCCCGACCGCAGAGGACATTGCGAATGGAACCCTGCGAGGCATGAACGACGGGGTAAACGTCTATGATGGCGGCAATCTGCGGCCTGCGTCGTTTCTGCCTTTCGTCGAACCCAACCTTTTCCCGGTGATGACTGAAGCTTCGGTTTATTACAACCTGGCGACCTATCCACAGTCTGAGAACAACCCCTCGTCTGGGAACGTGCTTCGAGTCTGTATTTACCCGAGGGTGGCGCTTTGGAATCCCTATAACGTGGCCCTTAATCTCCACAACATGTGTGCCACCATGTTTGTTAACGGAAACAAGGATGTGCGTATCACCTACTCTGACCGTACGACCCGGACTAACGTGCCTATTCCCTTTGGTCGAGGTTCGACGAAAGTCGGTGCCCGCGCGAGTGGTTCCGATCCGAGCCCGGGGCACTATGTCGGCTGGCTGCTGGTAAAGTTGCAGCCCACGACCATTCAACCGGGTGAGACTCTCGTCTTCAGTCCGATGCGGACCGCAGAATATCAGACCTTTCAAGTTGATCGCAACGTTCTTTCGTCTTCGGTTGCCCCTGATCCGAGCATCTACTTCTACCAGGATATGCAGGCGACCCATACCAAGCAGCCGACGAGCTTCGTCGAGTTTCCAGGTCCGGGTAACCAATCTGGTGGAGATAACTACATGATGTCCCTAAAGAGTGCGGGGAGGCAACGTACCTTCAATGACTCTTCCTTCAACTCGATGCAGTCTATCGTCTACGCCAACACCTCTCTTCAGGCAGGTGGTAGTGATGAGCTGCCCGTGCAGTGGAGCACTGGTCGTGGCCGGCAGCCAGAGCCGAGGGTTCATCGGCTCGCTAACAGCCGGGACCGTCTTCCCGGTACTGCAATCCCTGACACGAGAACGAGGGATGGATTTCGTATACGCTGGTGGGATGAGCATCGCTCCAATATTCTCGGTTCCGGTCAGTTGCGCGGGCAACCACAGCACCTCAAGACTTCCGTGATTGGAACGTGGAATCCCCGGGCCGCCTATTTCTGCCGGAACCCTTGGGATAATATTACCGACCTCCCTCCTCATTTCTATGGGATGTATACCCGCGACCTGTTCGATCAGAGAGTCAGCTGGCAGAATATGATGCCGCGCTCGGTAGATGGGAAAAACGTGAGCTGGCCCTTCGGGGAGCCCTTGGAGGCACCGGATGATGGGGTGGTTCTTTTTGACGTGCCTCGCGAGGAAATTGGTATTCCTTCCCTCGGATTCCTGCGTCATCTCAAACTTTCGGAATTCGGATGGCATCCGAGCTATGCGGTAGGTAACTCCCTTGTTGATCCTCGGGTTGGCCGCATTCACACCAGTCCGGTTCTGCGAACCTCGCAGGAGAAGCGGAATAACGGATGGAACCAGTATCTCTTTGGGCACCAGGGAGGCAGGACCTCCGGAAGAGGTGCGGACTACTGGGCCATGCTGACGAGGCAGATCCTGTTCAACCGACCCGATGATCACTTCGTGGTTTACGATTTGAGCTACGAGACCAATTTCAATCTTTGGGACAATTTCTTTGTGTCGACCGGTAATCCCTCCCGGAAACAGGCTTTTGTAAGAAACCCTGAGGAGAATCCCCTGCCGAATGGGCGGTTCCAATTGATTGGAACTGGAACTGAGGTGGATCGGGACATAGTTGACTTCCACCGAGCGGCCAGCCAACTCTGGCTCAATGGTGGATTCAATGTGAACTCGGTCAGCGTGGATGCCTGGAAGGCTGTTTTGGCCTCTGCCATGAACGCTGGAGACTATGCCAGTGAAGATGCAGTTCCTTACCCTCGGGTAATTAATCCGCCCAACGGAGAGTATCTTGGGGGTAACTGGGACGACGAGGAAGCGACCTCCGGGTTCCTCAGTATCGACGGCAGTGATGCTACGGATAGTGAGCTTGAGCGTCTCGCACAGGAGATAGTGCGAGAGGTAAAGGAGAGGGCTCCCTTCTTTGGTCTGTCTGACTTCATCAACCGCCGGCTGGTAGCGAGTGAGCATGGCGATGCTGGCCCGATTGAGGCAGCTATTCAGCGGTCCGGAATTAACGCTGAGTTCGATGAGAATGAGCTTCTTCGGATCCCCAACACTGAGGATGATCGTCTTCGGAATGTGAGCTTTGATAACATGCGTGACGCGACCCGCCTCGAGCAGACTCAGAAGCCGAACTCAGTGGCATGGGGGCTTCCTGGATACCTTACTCAGGGAGACGTCGTACAGGCGATTGGATCAGCTCTGCGACCCCGGTCGGACTCGTTTATTGTGCGGGCTTATGGTGAATCTGTGGACGCTCAGGGTGAAGTGAAGGCCAGGGCATGGTGCGAGGCAATCGTGCAGCGCACACCGGAGCCCATCAACCCGGACTCCAGTGGGTTGAATCCTGTGGCTAAGCGTAATCCCGATGATCTTGAGTTTGGTCGTCGCTTCAAATTGGTGAGCTTCCGCTGGCTGAACGCTGAGGAAGTCTAGGAGCTCGACTTGGAAAAATTCCCTTTTAAACCCATGGATCGCTTTGGTCCATGGGCTTTTTGGTAGTTTTGAGGTTCCGGGATTACTGGCGGCGGACGATGTGGACAATTATTGGAGCTAGGACTCTTTCCTGCATCCGCTAGTTGAGGAACAGAATCAAGAATCGGTTTGACGGTCCTCCGAGAGATGAGGGAAGATGCATGGATGTTCCTCGCCCGCCTTTCAATCCGGTTTCTGCTTTTGCAAGTGCTCGCATGCGCGGTCCTGTCTGCCTTTGCCGAGCGTGAGCCGGAGGGAGAGAAACCCCGGATATGGACCAGTGCCGATGGTAGAAAACTCACAGGAACGCTTGAGGAAAAGGGAGAGGACTGGGTGAAGCTTAAGATTAAGGACAAGGTCTACACTCTGAAGCTGGAGAAGCTTAGTAAGGAGGATCAGGACTATCTGAAAACTCACAAGATCCGGAAACCTCTCGAGATCAGGACGGAGCTCAAGTCATACAAGGACAATGATCTTGAGCAGACCGTTATGACGTTGGACGTGGAATTTGCCAACATGAAGGAGAATTCTGAGCTCTACCTTCTCTTGGTATGGATCTCCAAGAAGAAGTCCGACCTGACCGGCGGTTCCGTCAGCATCAAGGAGAAGCTAGAGTGCTTCTACGACCGGGACGGAGTCTACTCCCACGAAGCAAGATTTTACGACAACAAGAACGGTGACGACTTCCGGGGCTGGGCTATCCGGGTGATGGATATGAAAGGTGCGGTTATCGCCGAGCGTGCCAGCGCATCCAGCTATCTTCGGTATCTCAAGACGGTGGTCACCCGCAGGGCGCCAGTGCCTTCAGAGGAAGAGAAGTAACAGCAATAATCAAACCAGCTTTCAGCCTATCGCTCAATGGTTCCAGCGATGGGGGGCTGCGTGGGGCCGGTTAGTCCTGTTCGATGTCGCAGGTAGACCCGTTAATCGACTGGTCGAGGAAATATCGACTCCCTTACGATTCTGATGCCGCCTCATCCGGACGTCCACAGATTGAGACGATCAAGGTCTGAATACTGAGGGCAGTCGTTCCATATCGTGGTCCCCATTCAGGGAGCTGGAGCGAGAGGAGCGAAGGGCGCCTTCGAGTCGCGGCCAAAGGCGGGATCGAGAGTGATTCCGGAAGGGTTCACGGCTTCCACGATACCAGAGAGATGGATGACTTCGCCCACCTCATAAGACTCGGCCGCGACCTTGGATTTCCCGAAATGTGCGGTCACACCGTGTTCCAGTTTCACGAGACAACGTTCGGGATCAGAAGTATCCACGCCGCTGACCCGGCCACGGATAGTGACCTTCTTTCTCAGGTAATCCGGTGCAAGGGCGATGGCATTGCGGGCCTCGAACTGAGCAGCCGGACGCCCGTAGTCCATAATCCATCCCTTGCAACTGCTGAGAAGCAGGAAAACAAAGGTGAGCCCTGCTGTGAGAAGCCTAGTCTTAAAATATAACGCCGATCTGGTCATGACACTGAAGAATAGAGCTCCCGTCCTTTTCGAGACCATCGAAAAGAATGATCCAATCATAGGCAGGAGTAATCTACCGGGTTCCATCTGACTACCCTTGCTGGTAGCAGAATTTCTGATGAACTAGTAAAGAGAGGAGTTGAGGGGGCGCTCTCTTCTGACATCCTGTTCTCCAGTGCGTGTCTGCCTTCTCACCACCCAGGACCTTGATGCGGATCCCTTTCCGTCAGATGACTGGCCATGCGATCCGCGACCCTTTCTTCCAGAAGCGGACTGGCACGTGGAAACTCTGGTGAAGAAAAGCTCGGCGGAAGTGGTGTCACGATTGGTAGAGAAGGGGTGCTATGACCTGTTCTTTAACCTCTGTGATGGCGCAGCAGATCAGGATATCCCGGGGATCGAGGTGGTAGAAACACTGGAAAGGCTGGGTGTTCCCTTTACCGGGGCGACTTCGAATTATTATGAGCCAACCCGTGAGGAAATGAAGGAGGCCTGCCGGAAGGAAGGCATAGCCACTCCGGCTGCGGTGCTTGCGCGCAACGAAGAAGATGTCGAGCGGGCTGCGGGAACCTTGCGTTTCCCTCTCTTCGTGAAACACCACAACAGTTATGCGAGTGTAGACCTGAGCCGGAATTCGCGAGTTCATTCGCGGGCAGGACTGCAGCAGCAGGCGCAGAAAATCATCTCACGCTATGGAGCAGCCCTGATCGAGGAATACATTGAGGGGATCGAGTGCACTGTGCTAGTGGCGGAAAACCCGGAGGATCCTGAGCGTCCGGTGAGCTATCTTCCGATGCAGTATCGCTTTCCGAACGGAGAGGAGTTTAAGCATGAGGACTTGAAATGGGTGGATTATGATGCGCTCTCCAGTTTTCCCGTTGAGGATCCCGTGCTTGCCGATCGTCTGCGAGAGGAGGCCGGGCGTTTTTTCGTGGCGCTGGGAGGAGCAAGCTTCGGACGCTGCGATGTAAGGGTGGATGCAGGGGGAACCCCCTTTTTCCTCGAAATTAATCCCAACTGCGGGGTGTATTATCCTCCGACAGATCCCGGAAGTGCGGATTTGTGCCTGATGCAGGATCCAGCAGGCCACGAGGGATTCACAAGGCAGCTGGTGAGGGCTGCCTTTGCACGTCAGGAGCGGTCGTGGCCGGAATGAGTCAGTGTGTCAGCTCTCCTTGGAATTGAAGTAGACCTTCAGAAAACCCATGGCGCGATTTTCGTCGAAGCCGCGCTCGATAGTTCCTTCCTGAAAGTCGGGAAGGAGGCGCACTTCCACCCCGGTATCAAACTTCATGACCCCGCCAACCTTTCTATGTATTTTAGTTAGTTCCCCGGGCCGTATGCCGAAATCATCTGCGAGGGGTTGGTTGTTTTCCTCTTCGAACTTAGCCTTATATTCTTTGAACTGGCTGATCATGTCAGGGTCCTTACGGAGCACCTCTTCCTCGAATTCCTGCATGCTGAAATGGTCCCGGTTCTCGAAAAATTCGATGGCCCGATTCGCCGCTATTGTTTTTTCCGCAACTTCATCATTCTCGCCAGTTATCGGGCTCTTGGCGCCCTGCAGAAAGGAGACAGCGAGGTCAGCAACCTGAGTGGTGAGCACGGAGTCATCGGTGAAGAGGCGAACCCCCAGAAACTCTTGGAGCCAGAACTTGGACTGGGCTCCGCCCCGGTCGAACGTCAGAACATGGTAGCCGTTGGCTTCATCCACATTCAAAATGAGACAACCTTTGTCGATCTTGTCAGGATTGATTCCGTGCTCGGTGGTTATACGGAGGTCACCATCGTCCGAGGAGATGCTGAGGAATGGTTCTACCGTTTCAGACTTAAGGATGCAGAGTGCTTCAACAGAGCGCTTACTCACTATCGCATTGCTGATCCGTGCAATGCAGAGATCTCCTGACTTGATGTTTGGATGATCCGTCTTGGCGTAGAGCCGCCGGGCAAGCTCGCACCCTTTTTCGAGGAAGGAATTCTTTTCTACGAAGATATCCCGAACACAGGAAAAGGTTTCATTCTTGTCGAGAGAGGCATGGTGGTCGAAGCAATACCGGACATGGCTCCTGAAGGGCTTGAGGATCAATTTGGAAAACAGCTCCCTATCTTCCTCCCGGATCTCGCAGACCTCGCGGGAAGTCTCTAGAGATTCCCCGTTTGCCCGGTTGCCAACCCGTGCGAGAACGACTTGCCCCACGGTAGCTTTTTTGAAGCCGATATTCAGAATCACGGAGGGACGGTAGAAAACCCGTGGTCTACCCACACGGTAAAAGGAATGAAGCCATCCCCAAGGTGCTCACATCTTTTCCACAGTGCACTGGCCGCCGCCAGCAAGTTCGTCTTTTATTTGCTGGCAGGTTGCTTGTTGGCGTTTACCCCGATGGGGGCTTGTGGCCAAGGGGTCTCTCCGGGAGCCCACTTGGTGGGCTGTTTGGCTCGCACCGCATCCACGTGTCTGACCAGCCACTTCGGAGGCTTAGTGTTCTCTTTTTGACCGTAGATGTAGGGGAGAGGAGGATCCATCAGGAGCGGTTTGTTGCCGAGGGGTGGGCGCTCACTGTCCACCTGCGCGAGCCGGGCTGCGAGGCGCTTGACGATCCCGGGATGGTCGCCTGCAACGTCGTTCTTTTCGTAGGGGTCCTTCGCAATATTGAAGAGCATATCGCCCATGAGTTTCCAGTCGCCACTGCGGATGGTGGGAACCCGGACGCTGCCGGTAACCTCGAAGACGATTTCCTTCCGTGGGCTAGCAGCTCCCCCAAAGAGCATGGCGGTCATATCGAGCCCATCAACCTTGGTGTCCTGGAGTGCGTTTGCCCCGGCAAGTTGGATGAAGGTTGAATAGAAGTCGGCGATGAACATCATTCCATCATGAGAGCTACGAGGCTTGGTATGGCCGGGCCAGCGTAGAAGGCAGGGAACGCGGACCCCTCCCTCGAAGGTGGTGTTTTTGGTGCCTCGCCACGGGGTGCTCATGGACTCGAGGACTGGACCGTTATCATTGGTAAAGATGAAGAGGGTGTTGTCGCGAAAGCCATGTTTGTCGATGGCTCCTGCGATTTTTCCCACCGCGGTGTCAAGAGATCGCAGCATGCCGTCGCGAATCGCAAGAGGGTCCTTTTCTCCAGCGGGAAAATCTGCGGGGGGATTGAGAGGTCCATGAACGGCGTTGAAGGGAACGTAGAGAAAGAAGGGTCGCTTGCGGTCCCGTGCCCGGGCCTCGATGACTCTCTCGGCCTCTGCGGCGAATAGGTCGGTCGCATAGCCTTCTTCCCGGAGGGGCTTCTGGTTACGATGCCAGTCGTAGACTGCGAAACGGGCGGGCGCATTGTGAACAATGGTCTTGGTGTAGTAGTCGATACCCCAGGCATAATGTCCGTACTGGTGCATGAAGCCCTGACCCATTGGAAGGTGTTCTTCGAGCCATTCACCACAATGCCATTTGCCCACCAGAGCGGTAAAATAACCGGCTTCGCGCAGAGCCTCCGCTATCGTTCTTTCCTCAGTATCAAGCGCATGAATCCGCCTCGTGGGTTCTCCCCGTTCATTGTGTGCAAGAGTCAGGCCAAGGGCTTTCAGGTAACTGGGCTTGCCAAAATCCTCTGAGCGCCAGTCCATCCAGTTTCGGAAGGCATAGCGGCCGGTGAGAAACGCGCCGCGGGTTGGTGCGCAGACGGAGTGGGTGTAGAACTGAGTCAGGCTCAGGCTCTCTCCGGCGAGTTTATCGAGGTTGGGGGTGAGTCCCTTGGTGCTCCCGTTGAAGCCTGGTTGATTCCATCCCATGTCGTCCGACATGATAAAGACGATGTTGGGCCGACTCCCGGCTTCATCGGCAGCCAACCCGGGTATGGGGGCAAGGAAAAGGGGGAAGAGCCCAGTAAGGATGACCTTCTTCATAGTGCGCATCAAAGAGGAGCGAGCAGTAGATACAAGATTTCAGTTGCGTCCTCGCCGCAAAAGAAAGGCCCGCTTCCCTTTTTGGAGAAAAGCGGGCCTGTGATGATTACTGGATAGAAGCCTCAGGGCCGGTAATCCGTGGGCTCAGGCCTTGAGGTCGTAGCCCTCGCGTGGATCGATGGTGACCCACTTGTTGGCCTCGTCATGATTGGTAAATTTTCCACTCTGATCGTCCCATGTGAGCTCTTGGCCCGGGAAACGCAGCGCTACAGCGCCAAGAGCAAGGGCGGCCGACATGGGTGCAGCATACATGAAGTTGCTCCCCGGCGCGTTGATATCGCCCTTCTTGGCTGCATCCACCCACTCTCGGTGGTGATCTGTTCCCTTTAGCTTGCGATGCTCTGCCTGCCACCGAGCCGATTCCCTTGCGATGGCATCCTTGTCAAATTTAGGTCCTACAGCGACCGGTCGTGGGGTTCCGGCATGTGAACCTCCCATGGCAGACATCTTGCTGCCCACGATGAGACATCCGTTCCCACCCATATTGAGACGGGGATCGGCTCCGGCGGGAGGCTTGGGCCGCTTGCCGCCATCATACCAGATCATCTTGATCCCCTTGGGGCAGACTTTAGTAGCAGGGAAATGGAAATGAATTACCGACCACTTGGGGTAGGCGACGCCGGCCGGGGCAGAGGCCTCAGCGGTGATCGAGGTAGGCAATGTCAGGCCACAGGTCCAGAATGCGGGGTCCATGTTGTGGCAGGCCATGTCTCCCATGGCACCTGCGCCAAAGTCCCACCACCCCCGCCATGAGAAGGGGAGGAAGCCTTTTCCAAAGGCGCGCCTTTCCATTGGTCCGACCCAGGAGTCCCAGTCGAGTCCCTTCGGCACTGGTGCTTCTGCGGGATACTTGGTCATGCCCTGAGGCCAGATAGGCCGATTGGACCAGGAGTGCAGTTCGAGCACTTCACCAAAGGCGCCGTCATCCATCATCTTTTTCCAGAGTTTGAGCCCCGATCCTGCGTGACCTTGGTTTCCCATCTGAGTGACAACCTTGTACTTTTTGGTTGCTTCAAGAAGAGCCATGCATTCGCCGTAAGTTCGAGCGAGTGGTTTCTGAACGTACACATGCTTTCCAAGTTTCATGGCAGCAAGAGCTGCCACCGCGTGGACATGATCAGGAGTGGAGACGACCACGGCATCGATCTCGTCCTTGTGCTTGGCGAGCATTTCCCGGTAATCCGTGTAACGGGGAACCTTGCTGTATTTGTTGAAGTGCCCCTTCGCGCGGCCTTGATCGACGTCGCACATGGCAATGAGCTTTCCTCCACTGGAAACGGTATTGTCGAGGTCGCTGCTTCCCTTTCCTCCACAGCCAATCTGGGCAAAGCGAAGAGGTTTTCCCTTATGGTGGTCCCCATAAACTAGTTCGGCAGAACCAAGCGTAGCCGCAGCAGCGGTAGTGGTTCCAAGAAAGCGACGGCGATTAGATTGAGCCGGTTTGGATGGTTCGGACATGTAAGAACTAGAGCGGCTGGAAGAGAGGTTTTCAAGAGTAAGAGTACGCAGGTGTGGTCATGAGAGTAGTCCCTTTGTGAGGGGTGGACCCAGCGATCATGGTTTGTTAGGTCCTGTTGCGGTTTTTATTGACTGGACCCACGGAGTTACCAGCCTGTCCAGATATCATGAAACTTGGCATATATGGAACCATCGCTCTGCTCGTTTTTACTGCTACAGCCAATGCGGAATGGTTCCAGTTCCGGGGGCCGGGGGGGCAGGGAGTCTCGGTTGCCAAGAACGTTCCGTTGGAGTGGGGACTTAAAAAGGGCGTAGCTTGGAAGAAGAAACTTCCCGGGAAAGGTTGGTCCTCTCCTGTGATCGGAGAGGGAAAGGTCGTTATGACGGTGGCCCGGCAGGAGGGAGAAGAAGTGAGTCTCGGTGTTGTCGCGATTGATGTTCAGAGCGGTGAGCTTGTGTGGAAGCGAGATCTGTTTGCCCCGGGGGCGGCAGAGGTAAGGAAACGTCACTCAAAGAATGGCCTCGCCAGTGCGACTCCCTATCTCGAGAAAGGAGTAGCCTACGTTCATTTTGGACATATGGGCACCGCTGCTCTCCGGCTCAATGATGGAGAGGTCCTCTGGAAGAAGGTCGTCAAGTATCCACCGGTGCATGGGACCGGTAGCTCTCCTGTGGTGGCGGATGGTAAAATGATTTTTAATGCGGATGGAGCGTCGGACCCGATGATCGTGGCTCTTGATCAAAAGAATGGAGAGCTGGCGTGGAAAACTCCCCGCGAGCAGAAGGTAAAGAAAACCTTTTCCTTTGGCACCCCCCTTATGATCGAGGTCGAAGGCCGCATGCAGGTAATCAGTCAGGCGAGTGGAAAGGTGGCCGCCTACGACCCTGCGAATGGCAAAGAGATCTGGAAAGTTCTCTACGGCGAGGGCTACTCGGTCGTGCCCCGACCAGTTTTCGCCAACGAAATGCTCTATGTGGCGACAGGATTTGATCGATCTTCGCTTCTCGCCATCCGCCCTGAGGGAGCAGCAGGCGATGTCACTAAAAGTCATGTGGTTTTCAAGGAGGACCGCTATATTCCGAAGACGCCCAGCTTTGTTGAGAAAGATGGTTACCTGTATCTGGTGGATGATACCGGGTCGCTTACCTGCAGAGATGGAAAAAGTGGGGAAATGAAGTGGAGAGAGAAGATACCAGGGAACTTTTCCTCTTCGCCGGTTCTTATTGACGATAAGCTCTATCTAGCGACCGAGGATGGTGTCGCTTACGTGGCGCGCGTTACTCCCGATGGCTGCCAGATCGTCTTCGAGCTGGAGATGGAGGAGCGCATTCTCGCCTCACCAGCTCTCATTGATGGGGCATTGTTCCTCCGTTCCGAGGAGCACTTATGGAAGATCGGGAGCTGATCGGGAGAATCCGGTCCCGCCTCGCGGGGGAGCAGTGCCCTGCTTGGCTTGAAAAGGTTACTGTTCCGGATTGGTTCCCTGATCTATTGCTGGATATGAGGCTTTTCGGGGAGAAGGAATCAGGGGAGAAGGTCCCTGAATTCGCATTCCGATTACCTCAAGCTGAACTTCGCGCGCTTTTTTTGTGCCATCGCGGAGGACGATCTGCCACAGGCGGGTTCTACCGCTTGGAACGGAGTGGATGAGCAGGAGGCTGAGCACTCCGGCGTGGGTGATATCACTCTTGCTGGGGGAGGCATCACTGGAGGGATGGGAGTGAAAAGACCCAATGATCTTGGAGTCGCGGTTGATCGCGGCTTTCCGAACACGTTGGACACTTCGAGGAGACAGCTCGTAGGAATGAGAACGATTACTTGCGTTTTCGACAAAGAACAGTTCAAGGGTCATGCTATTGTCGTCCTGCTGGAGGATGGCTCCACATACTTCACGGTTTCCCTCGGCTGTTGCAGCACGAGCTGCACGTTTGAGTCGAAGGTTTTCTGAGAGGGGAAGTTGGTAGGAGGATTCAATCCATTGAGGATCAATGTGGGGTCGATTCTCATAGGTCGGTAGATTCTGGCATGCCGACACCACGAAGGCACAACCCAGAGCCAGACTGGAAAAACCTAATCGCAGATAATGCAGATGGCTAATGGTATTCAACGACTCCGCCGGTCAAACCGTTTTCCCTGTTGTGAGCCCAGAGGTTATCTTCCGAGTCCCATTGACGGGCCTGTAAAGCGACTCCATGCCCGATTTTTCGGAGAAGACTTCGCGAAGGAGTTTTCGCTGCATCCGGACATGAGGAACAGGATCGGAAGGAAGTCCAAAACTCGAAGGAAATGCGGGGAACTTGCCTGACGATAGATTTCACAATCCAAGTCGCGTCGGGATCAATTCACGTTCTCAGAACGGGCCGCTGAGGGGAGGAGGTCGTTATCGGGCAGCACCTTGTCGAGCAGTCGCTGGAATCCCTCTTCCGCCATTTCACTGTCCGGGTAGATCTTCAGAGCCTTGAGATACCAGGCTATTGCGGAGCCGGTCTGGTCGCGCCTCGAATCCTCCAGAGTTCTGGCCCGTTGCAGGGCGTCAACAAAGGGAGAAACTTTTGGGATGATGGTTTCAATTTCTTCCCCAAGCTTTGGGTCTTTGGAATACTCCTGCTGGGAACGAAGATCTGCAAGAGCTTCATAGGCAGCATAGCTGTTTCCTCGCGCGGAGGCTTGCCTGGCTACCGAGATCGCGGTGTCAATTTTGAGAATATTGGTCACCACGGTGCGAAGAGCATCTTCATTGGTAGTGTTTCCCTTAACTGCGGGAGCGAATTCATATTGACGTTTGAAAATCTCCCTGAAGTTCTGTTCACGAAGAAGGCGGTCGAAGTCGCTTCTGGCAATCATGATTCCACCACTCTTTTCGACAAGATCACTGAACTCAACGAGCTTGGGGTTCGTTGGCCAGATCTCCGCTGCAGTCTGAATTTCTTCCTTGGCCTTGTCTTTGTCTCCTTCCAGAAGTGCGGCCTTGGCTCCTTGGATAGCCATGTTACTGGCAAAGGTATAGCCAGTGATTGCGCTTTCCGCTTTAGCCGAGGGAAAATCCTTAGCACTCTCCTTGAGTGATGCTACGAGCTCTTTGGCCTGCGTGTAATTTTTGGCCTGCATTGCATCATACAGTTCAAACAGTCCCCTCACATAGATCTGGATGCGGCGTTTTTTCTCAAGTTCGAGGGTGGCTACCGGTGCGAGATACTCCCCGATGAAGAAGGCTTCGAGAAGACGCTTCTGAGCGGTGTGAAGTTCGTCGCGCTCCAGAAGAAAGTTGACGGCCTCGATGGCCTTGTTGACTTCCTGAATGGCCTCATTGGCGATGGAGTCTAGGGTAGAAACCGTTGGGTTCACTCCCAGACTTTCACTGAACATCTTGGACACATCGGAATTCTTATCGATATGAAGAGCGGAGTCCCCATCCTTCCAGATCTGGTTATAGAAGCGGGAGGCCATCAGGACGTGCTGATACCGGCGCTGCATGGTCCAGAGGGCCATATTGGCCTGATATTGAATCTTGGAACGAAGTTCCTGCACCTCTGACTGAGCAAGATT
>Ga0160422_10001281_pt1 | contig 15779 bp, 11 predicted proteins | sample Fk160mmetaG_FD_108192 | JGI IMG/M metagenome (GOLD analysis project Ga0160422, IMG submission 108192) | Marine microbial communities from the Central Pacific Ocean - Fk160115 60m metaG | ecosystem: Environmental > Aquatic > Marine > Oceanic > Photic zone | place: The Central Pacific Ocean... | reverse complement strand
TTAAAAGGATATGAGCAATCTGTTCTATTTGGATTAACAACGGCTAAACATTCAGGAATACTATCTTCAGGTTTATGGTGATCTGTTACGATAACATTTATTTCTATTTTTTTAGCATATTCAATTTGTGAAAAAGCATTAATTCCACAATCACAAGTAATAATAAGAGACGCACCAATACTTTTAGCAAAATCAATACCTCTATTCGATAAACCGTATCCATCAATATCTCTATGAGGAATGTAATAACTAACATCAACATCTATAGATTTGAAAAAGTTATACAACATAGAAGTAGATGATACTCCGTCAACATCATAGTCACCATAGATCATTATTTTTTTCTTTTCGTTTATATGTTTAATTAGAGCATCAACTGCTTTATCCATATCTTTGAGCAAATAAGGGTTATGAAGTTTTTGTTTATTAGGATAGAAAAAATTTGAACTGATATCTCTATCAACAATTCCACGTAAAGACATAATTTTTGCAATTGATTGTGGAAGACTAAACTCTTCTGCAATTTGCTTTACAAGTTTTAAATCAAAGTCTTCTATATGCCAATTTGAATTATTCATAGAAAATATTAGGCTAGCCTATAAGCCGAATTCTGTATTCAGTAAACTGAACGATGACCATTCATCTAGGCCTATTATCACTAATAGGCTCGAGCGATCTACCCACTTTTATGTGCGGATAACACAAAGTTATTTGATCTTTCTCCAGGTGGGGTTTGCATAGCAAAAGCTTTCTCAAGCCTTTCTGGTAGTCTCTTACACTACCGTTTCACCCTTACCTTAAAAAGGCGGTTTACTTTCTGTTGCACTTTCCATCTCTTAATGAGTCCTCCCGTTAGGAGGCACCCTATCCTGCGGAGTTCGGACTTTCCTCTCTTAAATTAAGAGCGATCATCCAGCTAGCCTAAATTTCATTCTTCAATATTTTGTTCTTCGGAGAACAAAAATACGGAGCATGATGGGCAGGTATGAATTATTTCATTTGATTGAATTTCAATAACCATTTGAGGTGGAAGAGTACTATAACATGCTCCACAACAATTACCATTTAATGCTGCTACACCAGCTCCCCTAGTATTCTGTAATTGATTATATTTAGCTAAAAGAGTATTGCTTATGTCCTTAAGAATTGCCTCTCTACTATTATTCAACTCTTCCAGTTGATCTTTTGATTCAGAAAGAGAATTATCTAGATTTTTTTTATCAGTTTCTAAAGATGTAGCAATTTCTTCAATTTCAACTTCACTAACTTTTTTGATTTCACCTTCTGATTCAAGATCTGACTGCATTTTTAGCGCTAAATCCTCAGAATCAGATAATACAGATTTGAGGTGATCAATCTCACTATTAAGAGCATCATACTCTTTATTTGTTTTTACTAAAAATAACTGATCTTTATATTTATCTAGCTTTGATTGACTATCTTCAATTTCACTAGATATTTTTCTGCTATCTTTCTCTAAATCAGCTATCTTTTGATTTGTAGTTTCTAATTTAGATTTGATATCATTCAATTGAGCTTCTTTTTTATCGACTCGATTAGGCAAATCTCCAGACAAAGATACAATCTCTTGGATTTCATTGTCAACGTGCTGTAAGGAAATCAATTTTTTTAGTTCTTGATCCATATAATCCTTATTATTTATTTATTTATTGCATTGTAATTTATATTGTTTTTTTATCTTATCAGAACTATAATTTTAAATTAATGGAGAAAATATGATTGATAATATTAAAGTGCACCTAAAAAATGCAATGGTGAATAAAGATAAAAATAGGATTACGGCGTTAAGAAACATTATTGCAAAACTTAAGGCAAAAGAAATTGAGAAGAAGGAAAATCTTTCCGATGCAGAATCTTTGAAAGTTCTTCAAAGTATGGGAAAACAGTTAAAAGAATCAATCTCCCAATTCACTAAAGGTAATAGGAAAGATTTAGCTGATAAAGAACAAGAAGAACTTGATATCCTTAATGAATTTTTACCCACACCTTTATCAGAAGCTGAAATGTCAATAATTATAGATGAGGTTATTAATAGTATTAATGCAACATCAATGAGTGATATGGGAAAAGTTATGGGCATGTCAATAGCTAAGATGGAAGGTCGAGGAGATGGTACTCTTATAAGCAAAATAGTGAAAGATAAATTATCTTGAATCCTCTGGATATCATACTAACCGCTTCAATTCTAACTGCAGGGCTTTTTGGTAAATATAGTGGATTCAATATGCAATTTAATAAGCTACTTTCAATACTGCTTTCTATCCTAATTACGAAAGTGATTTTTATAGAGCTAATAATTTTCTTCATTCCATACATTGGTTTATCAGCACAAACAAAACCAATAGTTTATTTTATGTCTATTACCATAATCTATTTTGCCTTAAGATTTGTTTTTAATTTTATACAATCAAATCTAGAGAATCTTCATAAAAATAAACTTATAGACTCTACCCTTGGAATAATAGTAGGGCTTATAAATGGAATAATTTTTATATCAATTTTTATATCGATTATTTTCTATAGCTTTAAAATAAATGATAATACTACTGAAAGACTTAAGAAGTCAGCGTTATTTAATAGTATATACATAACCAAAACTGTACTTGTAGATTATGGAGAATGAAATATATTTTGATAATTCATTTACTAATGATGTTGGATTTCAAGTAATAAAAGAATGGTTATCTACTAATTCACAATGTGTTGAAAATAAAGATTACTTCTTAAATCTAAGTCCATCTAATGATAAAAATTTATTGAATTCAGAGTTTCAACATACTGATGAAATAATAGCATCAATTCAACGAAAAGACAATCTTCCACATATTAAAATTCAATCTATGACTAAAATTATTCAACTGCTTGACGTTAAAGAATATACACTTCAAGCTGCAGAAGTCATTGAAATTCGAAGACTGTTTGAATATTATTTTTTATTAAATAAAAAAATAAAGGGTAAGCATTTTGAACTTTGGGCCCAATTAATAAAAAACTATAAAGAAATAAATTTGGTAATTAATACAATAAATAATGTTTTTGATGAAAATGGAAACATAAAAGATAATGCATCTAAAAATCTTAAAAAGATTAATCAATCAATTAATAATATTCAAAAGAATATTGAAAAGAAAATACAAGTAGAGTTTAAAAAATATAGTAATCTAGGCTACCTTAAAGATAATAAGATTATATACAAAGCTGAGAAAGCTACTCTTCCTATCATATCTTCATATAAAAATAAAGTAAAAGGTATTGTTGATAGCTATTCAGCAACTGGACAAACATCTTTCATGCAACCATTTTCATTGCTTGAACTCAACAATGAACTCAATGAATTTTTAATAAGTAAAGAAAAAGAAATAAGAAAAATTCTAAAAGAACTAACTTCAAAAATCGCTATCCAAAAAAATCTAATTAATAATATTAATAATAAAATAATTTATTATGATGTTCACTACACAAAATCACTCTTAGCGATTAATTTGAATTCAATAACTCCTAAATTTTGTAATCAATTCAATTTAAAGGATGCAATTAATCCATTATTTACATTAACAAAAAAGAAATATATACCACTAAATTTTTCTTCAAATCATCACAAAACTATAATTATTTCAGGTCCTAATTCAGGCGGTAAAACAATAGTGATTAAATCTATTGGATTGTATAGTATTATGGCTCAAAGTGGAATTCACATTCCAGCTAAAGTTGCAGTCGTGCCTATTTTTAATATATTTTTATCTGACATCGGTGACAAACAATCATTAGATGATGACCTTTCCACTTTTTCAGCTCATATGAAAAAAATATCTGAAATCACTAAAACTTCAAATAAAAACTCATTAGTGCTTATTGATGAAATGGGAACAGGGACTGACCCTGAAATCGGTGCATCTTTGTCAATTTCAGTTCTTAATAAACTGAGAACTAATAAATCATTTAACTTATGTACAACCCATTTAACGCCCATAAAAATCTGGGCAGATGAGAATTTGGATGCAAAAAATGCGAGCATGGAATTTGATGATAAAAATATTAAGCCTACATTTATTTTTAGAATGGGAATCCCTGGATCAAGCTATGGGATAGAAATCGCACAAAGAATGGGCCTTGAAAGTGATATTATATTAGATGCGACTAATAATTTATCAAATAAATCATTTCAATTGGAAAAATTACTAGGCTCAATTAATAATGAGAAAAGAGAGTTAGAAGAAAAGTTAATATATGCAAATTCATTAAAAGCTAAGCTAGAAGATAAAGAATTAAAATTAAATCAGTTAGAAAAAGAACTTTCAAAAAATAAAAAAATAATATCTAAAAATCGTGAGTCAGAATTGATGAATGAAATTTTAGGATATAGAAAAAAACTTGAAAATTTAGTTTATGATATCAAAAAAAATAAGGCAGACAAATCATCAATTAAAAAAGCACAACATTTTATTGAAGATTCAATTAATTCTTTAGTTGTTAATGAAGAAAGTAAAAAAAATAAAAAAGCAACAAAACTTAAGATTGGCGATAATGTGTATATTGATAATTTAAATGATTCTGGTATAATTATTAGCCTCAATAGTAAAAATAACAAAGCAGTTATTGAAATAAATGGGAAAAAATTATCAACAAATATCGACCATTTAAATCTTTCAAAAAATGTAAAAACCAAGAAAAATAAAACATCTATCAACTATAATCATATTGAGACTTTAAATAGCTACAGGATTGATTTAAGGGGATTAAGACTTAATCCTGCAATTGAAAAACTTGAAACTTTTATGGATAAATCAATATTATCTAATATTGATTACATTGAAATATTACATGGAAAGGGTACAGGCGCATTACAAACTGGAATTCATAAGTACCTAAAAACTTCTAATTATAAAATTAAATTTTCATTTGCGCCTTTAAATCAAGGAGGTAGCGGAATAACAATTGTAGAATTTTCAAAAAAATGATTGTATTTTTTAAATATGGCTAAAATTTCAGAACAGAGTATAGAGCAAATTCGTAATCGGGCGGATATTATAGATATTATTTCTTCCTATGTTGAATTAAAAAAAAGAGGAAGAAATTTTTTTGGACTTTGCCCATTTCATAATGAAAAAACACCATCATTTTCAGTAAATCCAGATAAACAAATTTTCAAATGTTTTGGCTGTGGTGCCGGAGGAAGCTCCATTGACTTTGTAATGGAAATTGAAAAACTTGATTTTGTAGAAAGCATAAAATATTTAGCAGACCAATACGGAGTTGAAATTGAAGAAACCCATACAATTTCGAATGGGCAAGATATAACTGCCAATATCCATGAGATGAACCAAAATACGCTGCAAATATATCAACAAAATCTATTTAATGAACAAAATAAATTAATTTTATCACATTTAACCAATAGAGGATTAACTGAAGATACTATCAAAAAATTTGGTTTAGGATTAAGTAGTACAAAAAAAGACTTTGTCCTAAAATCCTTTCAAGGAAAATATAATTCAAAATCAATGCTATCTAGTGGCCTTTTTGTAGATACTAAATATGGATATATTGATAGATTTAGAAATAGAATCATGTTTAGCCTCTTTAATATAACTGGTAAAGTTATAGGATTTGCAGGTAGAGCAATCGATAAAAATGAGAATGCTAAATATATCAATTCTCCTGAAACCCAGGTTTACAATAAAAGTAAAACTTTATACGGTTTGCATTTAACAAAAAATGAAATTTCAAAACAAGATAGCGCTATTATAGTAGAAGGGTATATAGATTTTCTTCAACTTTATCAGTCTGGGATTAAAAATATCGTAGCTGTTTCAGGAACTGCATTTACAGATGGGCATGCTCATCTTTTAAAGCGATTGACCAAGAATGTCTTAATTGCTTATGATGGTGATAGCGCAGGTATATCAGCAGCAATTAAAGCCTCATATGTTTTATTAAAAAATGGTCTTAAGCCATCTATCATAAAGATTCCAGATGGTTTAGATCCTGATGATTGGGTTTTAAAAGAGGGCGCTGAGCCTTTTATGGATTCTGCAAAGAATGCATTATCAGTTATCGAATTTAGTTATAATAAATTTAAAAATGGCCCAAATGAAAATGTTGCAGATTTTATAAATGAAACATTACTTGAATTAGCTCAAATTAATGACGATGTTATATTAGAAATTAATTTAAAACTTCTAGCTAAATGTACAGGAATTTCATTTGAAAGCATTAAAAATAATTTCTCAAACATTATAATTAAAAAAGAAAAACGCGATCAATATAAAAAAACTGAGACTAATGTTGCTCTTGAACATTTATCACTTGAAGACGATTTACTTATGCTTTGTTTTTCAAAAGATAAAAAAATACGACATGAAATATATAATAATTTTAATCTTAACTGGATGAGAGGTGAGCAATCAAAACGTATCTACAAGCAATTATTTGTCCACTTAAATTCAGAATTTGAACCAGATGCTAGTATTATATTAGATCAACTTGACTCAAAAGAAGATCATAAAAAACTTGCTAGCATAGTATTTGAAGTTGATAAAATGACACCTTCAATTCTTATGGCCAAAAACTGTATTAGGAGGATTGAACATATATATCTTAAAAAACAGCTGGAACATTATAGAAATAAGCTGAAAAATGCAGAGGATTCATTCAAAGAGGATTCAAATTTAATCTTGAAAATTTCAGAAATTCAAAATAAAATGAATTCAATAAAAAGCTCTATAGCATGAAAAGAATATCTATCATTATACTAATTCTTTTATATGGATGTGGTGAAAAAACTATAGCTGGAATTTCAAATGATTATACGCCTACTATTTCTTATTCAATTAATCTTGATTGGAACAATAGTGAGCCAAGATCAATAACTCAAGTAGATATTAAATGGAATAAATGGGTTACAAATGATTCAACTTCATTTCTAAGCTATTATGTTAAAGATGTTACTACTGAGAATGATAAACTTTTGGAAGATTTTACAAACACATCAGATACTACGTACACTATTGATTTTGCTACGGGAACATTCCTTAAAATCTGTGTCATTGCAAATTACACTAAAGATAATATTGATACATATATTTCATCAGATACAATGCAATTTTTTACTCAACCGCTATCTCCAGCATCAGAAATTTTGATTGATACAGATCCATTGCAACATAATCTTAGTTGGAATATAGACGATCAAAATAATGCTAGTGGCTTGATAATATTTAGGTCATTTATTCAAGAGGACGGTGAGATCCCCAACTTATTAATAAATCCATCAAATGGTCTACCTGAACAACAAGATTGGCAATGGGAAATTGTGTATGAAACAACTGATATAGGCACCACTTTCATTGATACTGTAAATATTTTTTCTGATTATAAATATTTTTATTCTATAAAAATGCAAATAGAAGGTTCGGATGTAATAGAAAATTATAGATATAGCATCATAAAACCTGCAGTAGCAGAAATGATAAACCCAATAAACGATCATGAGCTTAATTTGGTTGCTTCAAATGATTTTGAAGATGTTATAATCCTAAATTGGGACATTTATGATTATAATGATTTTTACTCTTATGAAATCTGGAGACATGATGACAATTTAAGTACTCATCAAGATTTGATTAGTAATGGTCAAAAATTAGTTGAAGTGACAAATAAAAATCTAAATTATTTTGAAGATCGATTTGAAATTGGTTCAGGTAAAAAGTGGTACTATTTGATTAAAACCTTTAACAATTATGGCCAAGAAGTTTATTCTGAAATAGTTGAAGGGGATACTAGATTATGATACTAATATCAATATTTATGCTTTTATTAACAGCTTGCACTAATATGCTCATTCCTGATATTCAAAATTATAAATCAGTACATCTTAATGGAAATGGATGGATTCAAATACCAAATCAAAACTATAATTGTACCAATGACCTCCGTGTATTCGATGATAATTTCACATTTGAGATATATTTTAGTGGTGATAATAAAAATACAAATTCTGCAGGTACAATTTTTAGCCTAACAGGCAAACAAACAGAAAACTTTATAGATAGTAATTGTAATGGCGAACTAGATGAAAATGAAATTGATAGTAATGAGGATGGAACTTTAGATATTGAAGTTAATGATGAATTTGTTGTGTTAGCAGTCCAAAATGATCCAACAGTAAATAATCTACTAAGTTTTTACATAAATGATATTGAAAATGAAATATTATTTGAAGGTAAAAATTTTAATTCTGAAGATGAGTTCCACCTTTTACAAATCACATCTAATGGTGATAGTATATTTTTTTATATTGATCGTGATAAAATATTATCTTTAAAAGCTGATATTATGATTCAAGGTTCTGATTTATTGATTGGTGCAAGGGGAAATCAGCATGATGTAAGTAACCCCTGGAATGGATATATAGATGAGGTAAGACTTTGGAATGATATTCTATCAGATGAAATAATGGATATGCACTTTGAATCTTCAGACAAACTAATTAATACAATGCAAGATTCATCACTATGTAATTTAGTTGGACTGTGGACATTTAATTATGAAGATGAAAAAATAGAAATAAATGATGAAAAATGTAATGAAGCTGAAAATCTATATCTTAATACCTGTGAATTTGAAATATGTGAATACCCATTAAATGCAACTCTTTATACATTCCCAGGCTTAGAAGTCAAATACTCTAGAAAAGGATTTTAGTTATTTTGTTGTACATCTTATAGCTAAACACCCCTACTGAAAAACCAATGCACGAGCCAATGACAACATCAAAAGGGTAATGAACTCCAATATATACCCTAGAAAAAATAATTATCCCTGCATAAAACCAGAAATATTTTGAATAATCTTTATATATTGAACTAAAAATATAGCTCATACTAGTTATGTTAAGTGCATGATTTGAAGGGAAAGAATAGTGTTTACCACCATGTCCACCTAAATGGTTAATTGTATCTCCTAATGCAAACCAAGGCCTATCTCGTAATTCAAGATGTTTAATATTCTTACCAAGAAGATCTCCAATTGTAATTACTAATGGAATGAGGATTAATAGTTTGACCCTATTTTTTTTATCAAAATATGATAATAAAATCCATAATATTAAAATGTAAGGTATCCAATTTTTGACATTATCAAAAAGTGGCATGATAAAATCAAAAAAAGAATTTGAAAGTGTCTGATTAATAAAAAATAAAATTTTAAAATCAATACTATATAAATATTCTATCATAGTACCCTAAAATACAAAATCCATTAAATAAAAAACCATCATATTTGCTATGAAAAGATATGTGGATATAATAAATTATTCACTTGTTAGGGCCCTTAGCTCAGCTGGTTAGAGCAGCGGACTCATAATCCGTTGGTCCGGGGTTCAAGTCCCTGAGGGCCCACAAACTTTATCTATATCTTCATATTATTAAATTTTTTATTAAAAATGATATGATTCTAACTTTAACGACACAGGCTACTAAATGAAAAAATTTCTTACTTTACTATTAACATGTTGCGCAATTTTTGCTCATGGTGATTCTGATGATGGTCATTCACACGATAACTCTTATTCTGCAATTGGTTTTATTGATGGGACTGTTATTAATTTTGATAATAAAAATGCAATTGAATATGCTTCAGTATCATTATATGATCTTGATACTGATGATTTAATTTTTGGTTCAATAACTGATGCAGAGGGATATTTTTCTATTGATAAAATTCCCATGGGTAATTTTTACTTAATCATTCAGTTTATTGGATATGAGATTTATAAAAATAATCAAATTTCTTTGAATACTCTTAGTGGTGTAAGAATAAATTTGGGAACAATAGCTTTAAGCCCAAAATCTATCGATGCTCTTGAAGTTAGTGTTACAGAAGATATGCCTAAAATTGAATTTGAAACAGACAAATTAGTTTATACTCCATCAGGAGATATCCTAGCTTCAAGTGGATCTGCTGAAGATGTACTAAATAATGTCCCTATGGTCCTTGTAGATCAAGATGGCTCTGTAACTTTAAAAGGAAGTTCAAATGTAAAGATTCTTGTTAATAGTCGTGAAAATCGAATTGGAGAAGGTGGTAATGATGTTGATAATATCCCAGCATCAATGATTGAGAAAGTAGAGGTTATTACATCACCTTCTGCAAAATATGATCCTGAAGGTATGGCTGGAATTATAAATATCATATTAAAAAAAGATAAAGATCGGGGTTTTAATGGTGAAATTAAATTATTTACAAAGAAAAATAAAAACCATGATTTTTTGGACATGGGAGGACTTTCGATAAGTTCAAATTATAAAACAGAAAAATTTAATGTCTATACTTCTTACTCAAATAGTTTACGATATAGGGATCGGAGTGGTTACAGAAAATCATATACTACTTTTACAAGTGATTCATTAGAAGATCTTACTAATAATATTTATTTTGATTGGGATAGTCAAAAAAAGAAGAGGGGGCAAATTTTACGATTGGGATCAGATTATTACATAGATGATGATTTAACTTTAAATCTAGAATCTAGATATAATAATTACAGTTCCAGTGAAACAGGCCTGGAAAATAGTTATGAACCAATCCCAACAACAAAAATTTCAAATGAAGAAGAATCTGATAAAAATTATGAAATAGGAATTTCATTTTCAGCTGATAAATCTTATGATAATCCTGATAAAAAATTGTCATTATCATATTCTTTTGATACTCATCCAATTGATGAGGGGTCTGAAACCGTAATACAAGGTGGTAATGAGAGCTTATCATCTCATTCAAGTAAACTTCAATCTCAAGAATTTGACCTTTCATATTCATCTCCCCTAAATGATAATTCAAAGTTTGAATTAGGTTATAGTTTTGGTGGAGGAAATAATGATGAGACTATGTTTTATTCATTATATGTAGATAGTGTAGAATCAGTAACCGGAAAAAATATTTATAAATACAAAAGAGACATTCATGCCATATTTTTTGAATACAATGCGCAAATTAATGATAAATGGAGTATAAAACCTGGAATTAGAACAGAGTATATTGATAAAAATATTATTTTTACTGGCTTGCCTGATGCCTGGTATTGCAATGAGGAAGAATTTGATACATATGATGATTGTATAACAAGTGGCTGTCAAAATTGTGAGCTTACATCAAGCGATTCAGATCAGATTGGAGCATATGCTCAAATTTTAGAGAACAATAATAATACTGATTTAAAAGATAATTATACAAGTTTATATCCGAGCTTACACCTAACTTATAATATTACAGAAAAACAAAGTCTGCAATTTGCAATAAGTTCAAGAGTAGAGAGGCCTGGCGGAGGTCATCACAGAGGATCAAGACAAATTAGACCTTTCCCTAGAGATATACACTCCAATAATTTTATTTTTGTTGGAAATCCTAATTTGAAACCTGAATATTCTACAAACTATGAATTATCATTTAAATCTCCAATTCCAATGGGATTTTTCTATACTAATTTATATTTAAATGAAGTCAGAGATAAAATTGAGTGGTATAGTGATAACTCATATGAAAATTTTGATGTTGTTACTTTTGCAAATGCAGATAGAGCAAAAAGCTATGGCTTAGAGTACTTCTTTATGATAATGGGTCAAACTATAGGTGGAGGGTTTTGGTATAATGATCTTCAAGATGGATCTGACGACTCTGAGCTTAATGGAGTTAATAAAGGATTAAATATGTATGGTAAAGTTAATTTGCCCGAAAAATATATTAAATACTTTGGATTTGAATTTGGATACTACTACATGAAAAGCGCCGATGATTACGGTTCAATGTTTGGGAATAAGGGTACAATATGGGCAAATATTGGAATTACAAAATCTCTATTTGAAAAAAGAGTAAGACTTTCATTCGATATTGATAATATTTTTAATGGTGGAGGGTTTTCAATGACACGTACAAAACCTCTAATTGATGGTATTGACTATATCGCACCTGGTTATTCAGGTGGTGAGGAATATACTGATTTGAGTAGCTCAAGAAATGGAAGAACCTACTCTATATCAATAAAGTATAATTTTGGTGAACTTGAGAAACAAAGAAGATCATTCCAACGCGAAGGTTCTATGGGTGGCGGTGGAATGGACATGGGATTTTAGATTTACTAATTCCAGAACCCCGAAAGGTCATGTAGAGACAAGCCAATCGATATTCTTTCAAAATTATTTGATTCATCGGCTATGTCTATATTGTAATTTTCATATGATCCTTGGATTGTAATGTTCTTTTGAAGGGACAAAGAAATACCAAAATTATATGCATGTCGCGCAAAAACTTCATTTATATTTTCTTCATCAACACTATTAAAGGGTGTAGGTATATATTGATACCCAGAAAATAAGTTTATTGGAGTATCTCTTAATTTTATAGCAGTTCCAAAATGGTGTGATGTCGTTGAAGTATATATATTTCTAATCTCTTCATTAATTAAAATTGAAGCAGGGGTTCCATCTTGTTCAACAATTTCATTAGAATCAAACTCTAAATTACTCCAATCTGTTTGTTTCCCTTCATAAAAAAAATTAACTGATTTTAATAACAGAGCTGCGCCAAAATGTAATGTAATAGGTTTTATTGCCTCATAATTATATACTTGTGAAAACGTATTTCCATCACTAGGATAATTAGTTTCTATATACTTTTCTTTAACTGATAAAGATGTTGGCATATCAACTGATAATCCATATTGAAAATTTTTAGATAATATATGCAATAATCCTAGGGTAATGTTTGAACCAGAATATCTCGGCTTATAATAATATGTTTTATCATTACCCAATACTGTCATCTCATTATTTCCATACAGAAAATTAAAATCTACTCCTAAGTATAAGTTTCTAGCAAATTCTAATGCTGCAGCCACATGATATGAGGTGAGTTTTCCTTTTTCATTAAATCTCGATGTATTATTTTGATAGTTAGAAATAAAATCAGACTTTTTATGAGCACCTAGACTGTAGACTAATCTTCCTCTAAATACCTTAACGGGATGAACAAGATCAATGCCATTGAAACCTGTATTTGTGACGCTTGAAGAATTACTATTATATTGACTATTAGAAAAGTTTAATTGAAAATATCCAAATTGAATAGCTGCAAGATTTGCTGGATTTGATGTTAATCCAGGAGTTATATATCCAGATGCAACTGTTGCATTTCCAATACTATTAGATAAAACTTGTGAGTACTCATATCCCCAAAAAGGTCTTAATGCATCTATTGGATTTTGTCCAAATACCTGTGAGCTAATTATAAAAAAAATGAATACATATTTTTTCATTGTTATATCCCACGCTTTTCATTTGAAGATTTTTTTGAACTCTTTTTACTATTAGTAATGGACTTATCTTTCTTTTTATTTTTTTTAGTGGAAGATTTATCCTTTTTTTTATTTTTAGATTTTGATACTGAAGACTTATCGCTTTTTGATTTTTTTGAATTCGAAATTGAAGTGATAATTATTTTAGCAATATCAAATGCTGCACTATTTCTGTTTCTAGTTTTATGCTTAACCTTCTTATCTTCCTGTAAAATGCTTTCATAGTTAATTACTGGAGATGAATTGTCATTTACATTATACTTTCTTTCATATGGCGAATTCTCACTATTATCTGAATTATCATTAGGGATTGAGGGTTTAATTATTAAATCTTTTTCTATATTTATGATATCATTTGAGGTATTATCATCAATTTCTTCATCATTCTGATCGTAGCTATCCTCTTGTCCAATTTCAATCTCTTCTTGTTCTGGATTATAACTATTTTCGCGCCTTTCAATAGTATTATGTGATGAGTTACCATACTCATTATTTGATTCACCGTAATCATCATTATAGTCTTCATTGTCATTCCATCCATCGTCATATCCATCTTCATAGCCCCACCAGTACCCATCATGAAATCCATAATGATAACCATTATCATAATAATGATGATGATGGCTATGGTAAAAATATCCATACCCATGATAATGACCATAATGGTGACCTTGATGATGTCCATGGTAATGCCCAGTGCATGGCCAATCATGGCAATCACTGTAATTACAACATACCTCTTGATCATTAGATTCATAATTATTTATAATAGTATAATTACCATCAATTTTCAATGTATCTGTCTTGCTATAACTATCATTATTTTGATAATTACTATAGTCTTCAGGAGGGTTAATTATCGTGTAGCACCCAGAACTGAATAAAGGAAATAAAATTAATATTGAAATTTTAGCTGTGTATAATATCTTTTTCATAATTATCCTCATATATTAAAAGTCTAATACAATTATTTGTTCCATAATAATCTTAATTAATAATTAGCAATACTAGAGATATAATATCGTCTATATTTACAATTTGATCATTATTAACATCTGATATATATATCTGACTCTGAGCCATTTGGTTTATTTCAAGAATATAATTAATTATAAATAAAATATCAAAAATATCGGTATTCTGATCAAAATTAACATCCCCAAACAACAAACTTCCCGATCTTAGATAATCTAAAGGATATTTAAATGCTTTTGAAATTGAATTATGACCAACTTCATTATGTAAATACTCCCAAACAATTTCTCCTTCAGAATTTATTTCAAAAATTTTATTTTCAGTTGCAGGAACAATCAAAGTATTCCCATTTTCTAATCTTCTAGCACCAGACATTATATGAGAGAAAAAATCATCAGTATAACTCCAATTATAATCAAGTGGAAAATATGAATGCACTTCATCAATTTCATAAATACCATATTCATTGATTGGTGGTTCTATTTGAACAACAGAAGATTGTGTAAAATCTTGTCCAAAACTAGTAATAGATCCATTATTATATATTAAAATATTACCTTCTCCAGGAAAACTGTTCTCAATCCAATTTGCATCATGTTGTCCAATAAGCATTCTATTTTGCTGATTTCCACGATTGTAATTCATAGGATTCCCCCACCTATATAATATGTCACCACCCATACCGCTATTCCCACCTGAATGGCTTGCAGCTTCTTCAGTAGATGTGCTATGGTCAATTATATATATTTCATGCAGATTTCGGCAAGAAATTAAAATTTGATCTAATTCTTCATTATAATCAATGGAATTCGAGTGTGTCCAATCTGAATATCCCAATGCTGCAAGATCAAGACTTACTAAATTGATATCAAGTAGCTCAGGATGATCTGAAATAACACCATAGTTAGATAACGTAGAATCAAAATCTTGAATTAAATGATCCCAAAAGGTCCACTCCCAAACAATATTAATTTCATTGTTGCCTATCAATTCAACCTCAACAATTTTATCTGGCCATATATCACTTTCAATATCTTCTCTACCTGCGTTAATTGCTTCAAGATAGGTTTTGCGATCCCATGATAATAATAGAATGTTCCCATTAGGCATCGGCTCTATATCATGATGTTGAAGATGGTTGGTATCTGAATATGAATACTCCCATATTATATCACCCCTCCAGTTATATTTTACTATTTTTCCACCATAAGCTGCCCCTACCATAAACGGATTTTCAACTTTCATTGGGCATATTAAAGAACCATCCTCCAACAAGTAAGCGGTAGTAGCTGCACAAGACTCATGATTCCACTGATTTATAATATTTCCATGATTATCAATTAATCTTGTGTAATTATCTCCTCCTCCATTTGGCCCCTCAGTTATTGGAGTAAAAAGAGTATATCCTTCGTATACTTCCTGAGAGTATAAAATA
>Ga0160422_10001280_pt1 | contig 15781 bp, 18 predicted proteins | sample Fk160mmetaG_FD_108192 | JGI IMG/M metagenome (GOLD analysis project Ga0160422, IMG submission 108192) | Marine microbial communities from the Central Pacific Ocean - Fk160115 60m metaG | ecosystem: Environmental > Aquatic > Marine > Oceanic > Photic zone | place: The Central Pacific Ocean... | reverse complement strand
TTTGCTTTCTTGGTGGCTTCCGAAATATCAGCAGGGGACATGCTTTTTTCAAGCCAGTCTCTTGCCTCAGCAGCTGCCCCGTTCCCTATAACTGGAATTCCGGTCATAAGCATATTAAATCCTTTCACTGCTGCTATATTCATCCACATGTGAGCAACTATTTTATCTTTGATGACTCCTGTCCCTGTTAAATACGAATGCGAAAGCTCTTCGAGGTAAAAGAATAAGATATTTTTATCAGTGCGGATACGCTCGCGAAATATTTTTACCGCTTCCTCGCCATCTTTGATAACTCCGGATCCGTATTTGTAAGCGGTCCCAACTCTATAACAAGCGAAGTCTTCTCCATACTTACAGGCTTTTCTGAACCACTTAAACGCCTCTTCATGGTTCCCATCATCTTCTAAAAGATATGCTAGCTGATGCATCGAGGGACCATGTCCTTTATTTGCCGCCTTTCTAAACCATTTAGCTGCTTTTTGATAATTTTTGTTATCTTTTGCTGATTGGCCCTTTTCAAAGTATCCCTCAGCATCAGCAAGGACGCATAGGGGAGAAATAACAAACAGCAGGAAACTTAAGAATGAAGTTAGGATGCGCAAATTATTCATGGGGAAAGTCTAACGTTAAAAAAAATGCAATTGCAACCATATCGTGAGGTTTCGGTCCAACCAATTCTGTTCTAACTAACGCGGATTAATTTCAGTCCACCAATCAGATAACGCCACATCATAATAACTACCTTTTGGCGGAGGAGGGCCTTGACCTACTAGGCAGTAGTAAAGGTCCAAGCCGCTATAGTCGTCTGGCTGTTGCTCACTCTCAAGCTTCTCAATGCGCCGTTTAAGGTTCTTCACTCACGCTGCTCCAGCGCTTCAATCCTCTGAATCAGCTCCGCTGTCTCAATACTCTTACGCCACGTCTCTACAACTCCCGATATAGATTGGGCCTCAGTTGGCGTTAAATCACCCTGAGAGACGGCTTTAAGGACTGCATGTACGGCTTTAGGCGTGTCTGTCGGCTTATTAATGTCAGGCAGAGGAAAGCTTGTGGGGCTGTCTTTACGTGGAGGCGCTATCCGCTCTAAACATAAGCGTAGGGCGGTTGTATCGCCTTTCATGGCAAGTTCTATAGCTTTTCTGGTTAAACCTTCTGCCCCACCGTCTAACAGGCTCTCAACAGCCACTGTTACTTTATTTCTGGCACCTTTTGGTCGGCCAGCATTACCTTTAGCAAACGGTCTTCCGCGCGTAACTGAAGCGTTGTTTCCTGTCATATCACTCTCCTGTATAAAGTGTCCCACTGTCCCATTCCCTTAGGGTGTGGGACGATGGGACAGCTAACACTATACATTAAAACGTTGTGCTTTACTCTCTGAAATACCTGTACTTTTTTCAATTTCACGAAAACTTGCACCCTCATTCCTCAGTTGCCTAACTTGCTCCTCGTCAGCATTGATAATCGGACCGTGAGACCAGTTGGCAATATCATTTTCAATCACACAATTTGCCTCGAAACTCTCAACGTCATGGCCTAACAGTTGGCGTGCTTTTCTGAAGTGAACCTCGAACCGTAGCCCTTCTGAGGCGACATACCCCTCTGGATGCTTCAGTTCAATAACTGTATCCATAACGTCAAGGCGTTTGGTGGTGCCTCGTTGGTTACCCGAATGTCCTGCATGATGGACGATAAGGACACTTTTTCCGTTGCGACGGAGGCTGATTAACCAATCTTGTATCCCCTGATAGCTGTCCGCTTCATTCTCATGGCCAGAACGGAAGAGGGTGGATAGATTATCCAAAATAATTAAATCAACGCCGTCGATGCAGCTTTCTAGCCATTTTTGGCCATCAACCGTTGCTAAGTCTGGTATCCCATCGTCACGTAAGCCATCACTCAAAATTTGAAGGTTATTGGTACTACTGTTTAATTCTTTCAATAAGGTAAGGCGTTTTTGCAAATCATTTGGTGCCATTTCTCCATCTACCAAAAGGACCCTTCGTGGTTTATCTGCATTAAAACGAAGGAATTTAGCTCCATTTGCGATTGCAACTGCAACGCCCAATACAAACCACGTCTTTCCAAAACCTGCTTTAGCATAAATCATAGAGAGGCCCCGCTCTGGCAACCAAGGATTTAATAGGTTAGCCCGCTCAGGAAAATCCATGTTTAAAAAATCAGATATAGAAATAGGCTGAGGAGGGGGTATATCAGGCGGGAGTTCGTCAAGTTTGAACAGTTTCTGTTTAGCTGTTCCACTATCTTGGGTGGGCGATTTAAACCTCATATAGGCGCCCTCACCATTACTTCAGCTAATTTTGGCCTATGTGGTTTAAGGTCCTTATCTATAGCAGAAGCTTCGTCTTTGTTAGCAACAAGGTACAACCCTCTGTTATCATTTGCTAACTTGCGATTTGCCGTATCCGTGAGAGGGCATATTCCGAAGCCTCCCTGCTGTATCCAAAGCATTGGACTTTTTACGATTAGAACTTCCCAATCAAGCGGTGGGTAGAGGTAGTTATGTAAACCTAAAAAGTCTGCGGATCCGTAAAGTGTGGCTGCTTTATCTCGTTGGGCGTCAACCGCACCAATATCAATCAGTTCTGCTCCATGAGGATGAACAGGATCGTTTGGATCACCAAACGGCGCTATCGAATATATTGGGACTAAATAGGCTAAACTATCCCCATGAAACTCGAATGTGCCACCATGATGAAAATTGACCCTTGTCCTCCGCAGAGGCATTTTGTTCGCGCTTAATGTATTAAGAACACATTGGTAATTCTTGTTTTTAATAAAACAAATGTATCTGGCAGGCCTCGAGTTTTTTAGCAGTTCTGCCTCAATCTCGCGAGAACGTTCCGACGCAAGCTCAGTCATTGGCACGGTCCTGCTTTTCGGATGTTCTTTCGTTAAAAAAATCGTCTGGGGAAGTAGTGATTATCCGTCGACGCCCCACTGTCAGCGATTGTATGCTTTTGTTGCCAATTAACTCGAAGGTCTTTGTCCTTCCAATTGACGTTGCATCGCACCATTCGTTTACAGACCAACCCTTCTTTTCTGAATGCATGATAATTCGTCCTTTTTCATTATTGTTTAACAATGGCAAGGAAGATAACCTGTAAGAATGAAATCTCATGTGGGTAGAAACTAAGAAATATTATTGTTTGAATTCAATTGGTTACATATGCTGCTTGTCATTTTTTTTAGTGGGGATACGCTCAAGAATTGCTCGCACTTCATTGCGCAATACTTCATTTTTTCGTTCTTCAAACCCATAAAGAGCCAAGACGTTGGCAATAAATTTTAAAGTAGGTGTGGAATAATCCTGCTTATGACGGACTTCAAAGGGAGCTAGGTTATTGTAATGGCTCCTTGTCGTTATTTTTCCTCCCATATCTGTCCAAAGTTCAAGCAGTGATGCGATGAATTCTCTCTTAACATCAATTTTGCGACCTATGTTCACTTTTAGATCTTTAGGTACTCGCTTCGTAACTTTAATCTGACGACTTGGAATAATCTCTCGATACACCGAATAGTTTCTCGAAACACCGTAGTCCTTTTCTTTTGGCACGAGGGTCCCATCGCGCTTAACTTTGTGTTTTTTTACTATGCGCCGCCTATCGCGGGAAACTTTATGAGTGTTTAATCTTTCTGGGTTCGTTCGTTGTATCGGCTTACGCATTAAATCAAGCCAACGCACACGACCCTGCAGGGCAAGGGTAAATTCTTCAAATGTCCACTCCTTTGTGTTGGGCGATAACGCATATACAACCTTCAACCTCTCCAAATTCGTTGTTAGATTACTAGGTACAGAGGATGTTGAGTGGCTTTTTTTTGATTTATCCATACTAATTTCCGCAAACAAAATCAGCCCAGTCTTGCATGAGTATCCTCCGCTTTTCGAACAAATCACCGCGTTGATAGGCCGCTACTACCTTATCACTCACTGTATGTGCTAGTGCGGCTTCTGCAACTTCGAATTGATGATCAGTCTCTTCGGCGACCCAAGTCCTAAATGACGACCGAAAGCCATGAGGTCGGTAATTTAAGTGCATGCGCTTCAAAACAGCGGCCATTGTCATATTCGACAGTGGCCTATCACGCTTTTGGCTTGGGAATACATAGTTATGAGCTTTAAGTTTCCCCAATTCGCCAATTATTTCACTTGCAGGAGCGGTGAGCGGGACCCGATGTTCTTTACCTGCCTTCATTCGGTGTGCAGGGATTTTCCAACTTGAGAGGTTTTCATCGAATTCTTCCCAGCTAGCCTCAAGGACTTCGGAAGTTCTGCACGCAGTTAATATTAAGAATCTAAGTGCGAAAGTCCCAAAACCACTAGAGGCGTCAAGGTCTTGCCAGAATGAGGGTAAATCTTTGTACGGCATTGATTTGTGGTGTTTAGGTCCTTTTTTTGGTCTCACTGGGAGTAAATGCTCTAGATTGCCTTTTAATTTCGCTGGATTTCCACCAGAACGGTAGCCGTTTACTGCTGCCCAATCCAAAATTGCCTCAATCCTTCCTCTAACGCGATTGGCAGTCTCTACTTTGATTAACCAAATGGGTTTTAAACATTTGATGATGTCCTCTTTATTAATGTCTCTAAGTAATTTCCTACCTATGAGTGGGCTACAATAGGTTTTTAGAGTGTTCTGCCATTGTTGTGCGTGTTTTTCGCTTTTCCAACCAGCTTGCTTACTTAACAGGAACTGATAAACCGCAGTATCAAATGTTATGGAAATAGGGTCCTTATTTCGTTCATTAACCTTTTCTTCTAATGGATCAATTCCGTTGCGACGTTTCCGATACGCCTCATGAGCCAAATCACGTGCATCAGCAAGAGAAATAATAGAGCAGGGGCCTAAGGACATATCTCTACGACGTTTATTGTCTTGATATCTATAGATCCAATATTTCTTGCCTGACGCTTTGACCTTTAGGTAAAGACCCATACCGTCGGCATGCATTCCAACTTTTTTCGTAGTCTCTACAAATCGAGCGTTTAGAGATGTCAACCAGCCATCCTCGTAATCCGTCCCATCATTTGTCCCATCACTTCGACGTGATTTAGCACAAATAAATGCGTATCTTGTTGAACAAGAGTCGTCAATAACTTATTGTTTTAATTGATAAAAAAGGACGTCTGCGAATTTCAACGAACAGTGCGGTGGCGGATGGGGTGGGATTCGAACCCACGAGACGCTCTCACGCCTGCCGGTTTTCAAGACCGGTGCCTTCAACCGCTCGGCCACCCATCCTTAACATTACTTGATAATCGGTTACTTTGGTTGTGACCGAAGGTCAATCACAAAATTACGTAAAATGGAAATTATTTTTAGACCCATTTGATACATGCAAAGTAAACATTGGCGATACTATATCTTGCGTCTTTCGTTTGGTTATGTAACAAGATAATGAGACGGGTAGGGGATATTATAGGATGTTTCTCTTTAGGTATCTGGCCATTATGCTAATTGTTTTTGGTTTTTCAATTTCATTGGTCAGTAACACGAATGCTGAAAACTTTAACACTTGGTTAGATAAATTAAAAACGGAGGCTAAACGTCAGGGCATCTCGCAGAAAACAATAGATAACTCTTTGATAGGGATTAAACCTATTCCAAGAGTTATCGAACTTGACAGAAAGCAGCCAGAATTTACGCTTACATTTTCAGAATATTTAAAACGCGTTGTCTCTGATAGGCGCATAAGGATTGGTAAATCGAAGCTAAAGAAGCATGAAAAGCTTTTAAAAAAAATAAGTTCAAAATATGGAGTGCAATCTCGTTACATCGTCGCTTTATGGGGTATTGAAACCGATTTTGGACGAATTACAGGAGGATTCCCTGTTATTTCATCACTCGCCACGCTCGCTTATGACGGTCGACGCAGTAAGTTTTTTCGCAAAGAACTTTTACTAGCACTAAAAATTGTGGACGGAGGACACATTCTTGCTAAGGATATGATTGGTTCCTGGGCTGGTGCAATGGGTCAAAATCAATTCATGCCATCAAGTTTTCATGCTTATGCTGTTGATTACGACAACGACGGTTTAAAAGATATATGGAAAACGCTTCCAGATATTTTTGCATCTATAGCAAACTATCTCTCCAAATCGGGTTGGCGGGCAGATCAAACCTGGGGAAGGCCCGTAAGATTGCCCGAGAATTTTTCACGTAAATTTTTGGGACGAAAATTAAAAAGGCCATTGAGCGAATGGCAGCAGTTAGGAGTTAGAAAGTTATCGGGTCAAGATTTGCCTAAAAGGAATTTATTATCATCAATAATTCGTCCTGAAAAAGGCCAAATCGGTCCCGCTTTCGTCATTTATAACAATTATGAAGTAATATTAAAGTGGAACAGATCTAATTACTTTGCAACTGCAGTTGGAACGTTGTCTGATAAGATAAAACATTAAGTGGGTGGTTTATGCCTCTGAAAAAAAATAATAAACTAAAAGAGAGAGTCGATGTTACATTACTTTTTCGCCCCTTGTCTTTTTTGCTCTTTTCAATTTTATTGGGAGGATGTGCGGAAACAGCGCTAGTTGTGCACACTGCTAAAGAAATAGCGAAGATTAGTAAACCTACTGTCCCGAAAGGGCGATATAAGGTTGGAACTCCTTATCAAATTAAAAATGTATGGTATTATCCAAAAATTGATTACGAATACGACGAAACTGGCATTGCTTCTTGGTATGGCCCAAATTTTCACCAAAAACGGACAGCTAATGGCGAGATCTTTGATCAGAATGCGATTACCGCAGCGCATAGAACTCTTCCGATGCCAAGCGTCGTTCGCGTTACCAATTTGGAAAATGGAAGATCGCTTGTAGTTCGTATTAACGATCGTGGCCCGTTCGCTCATGGCCGAATTATTGATTTGTCTCGAAGATCCGCTCAATTACTAGGCTTTGTTAGAAAAGGAACCGCAAAAACAAGGGTTCAAATCTTGGTCGCTGAAAGTAAAGCAATTGCACAAAGAGCGAAAGGCGGGTATACGGCAGCTATTCCTCCAATTGCGAACAACGCGCCGACTCCTCCTGCCGTTCCAATGACTAACGTGTCAGTAAAATCGCTACCCGTAATCCCTGGAACGAAGACAGCTATTCAAAAATCACCTGAGCTTTTGAAGCCAGAAATGCAACAAAAAAGTAGTGCTGTGAAATTAGCTAAATTGTCAAGGTCGCGTGATATCGTGCAGTTACCCGTAGGAAACAGTGAGATATATGTGCAAGTTGCCTCCTTTAGAAGGAAAGTAAGTGCCCAAAATTTTCAAAAGGTTATAGCAGATTTAGGTATCACTGGAGTTTATGAAGCGATCGTTAAAGGAAAGCAGTTTCACCGTGTGAGGATTGGTCCACTGAAAGACGTTACGCAGGCTGATAATATCCTTTCAAAGCTTATTAAAAGGGGCTACCCAGGCGCTAGGGTAGTTGTTAAAACTAGTAAATAAAACGTATCAAGACCGTTGCATGGCACGCGTTAAAAGCTTTTGAGTAATACATATTAAAAGGGTTCAATATGACCAAAACTGCCTCATCGTTAATGACCGCGGTCATTTTCATTTTTGGTCTAGCTTATTCGTCGTCCTCCAAAGCATATGATACTTCAGCAAAACACGCATTCTTAATTGATTTTGATACCAATCAGGTGCTCTTTGAGAAAAATGCGGATGTTTTGATGCCGCCTGCCTCAATGAGTAAGATAATGACTGCTTATCTCGCCTTTGAAGAAATCAAAAGTGGTCGGCTCAAATTAGAAGATAAGATACTTATCAGTGAGAATGCCTGGCGAAAAGGTGGTTCAAAAATGTTCGTAAAAGTTAATGACGAAGTTGCAGTGTCGGACATTTTGCGTGGTATAATCGTTCAAAGTGGAAATGACGCAGCTATAGCGTTAGCTGAACATTTGCAGGGAAGTGAAGCGGCGTTTGCTGACAAAATGACAAAAAAGGCGCGCGATTTGGGGTTAAAAAAAGCAAAATTTAAAAATGCGACAGGGTGGCCTGACGAGGAACACAAAATTACTGCAAGAGAACTAGGGTTGCTAGCAAAGTTAACAATTATGAATTTTCCAAATCTTTATCCAATATATGCCGAAAAATCATTTACCTTTAACAATATAAAACAGGGAAATAGAAACCCATTATTGTACGATGGATCAGGTTCCGATGGATTGAAAACCGGGCGAACACGAGCAGCAGGATATGGCCTTACAGCCTCTGTGTCGAAAGCTGGAAGACGATTGGTCATGGTATTAAATGGTATGAAGTCATCTAGTGAACGGAAACGAGAGGCGAGAAAACTAATAGAATGGGGCTTTAGGGAATTCGACAATTACAAAATTTTTGAAAAAGGGGAAATTGTTACCGATATTGACGTTTGGCTTGGCAAGGATAAGCGCGTCTCTGCTTTTATTAAGGAGGAGACTATATTAACCGTACGGCGCATGGACAGTGAAAAAGTTAAAACCACTGTACATTACGAAGAACCGCTTGCTGCGCCGATTAAACAGGGTCAAATCGTCGGCACGCTCAAGATTAAGGTGCCCAACCAAACATTAAGGGAATATCCGTTGTTTGCAAAACAAAGCATCGAAAAATTGGGTTTTTGGGGACGCATAGTAGCGGCCTTTAACTACCTTGTTTGGGGAGCCGGTGATTAATTTCAAAAATACAAAATTCGGACGCTTTATTACCTTTGAAGGAGGTGAAGGTGGTGGTAAATCCACACAAACCAGGCTATTGCAGGATTCTCTCAAAGCCATTGGCGTAAAATCTATTTTAACGAGAGAGCCCGGCGGTTCGGTTGGAGCAGAGGAAATAAGAGAATTGATCGTTTCTGGTAGCTCTGACAGATGGGATTCGTTAACGGAGCTATGTCTTTTATATGCTGCAAGACGAGACCACTGGTTAAAAGTAATACAACCACAGTTAGAGCAGGGGGTATGGGTTATATCTGACCGTTTTGCCGACTCAAGTATCGTTTACCAGGGATACGCGGGAGATATTGAGATAGATACTGTGCTCAATATCCACAGCGTCGTTTTAGGAGAAGTTTGGCCAGATTTAACAATAGTATTAGATCTACCTCCGGAACTTGGCCTTGAGCGCAGTTATAAACGTGATACAGCGAATAATTCAAAGGACAGGCGTTTTGAACAACGTGAGCTGCAATTTCACAATTTGCTTAGAGAAGGTTTTCAATACCTTTACAGTAAGTCACCTGACAGAGTTTGTATTGTTGATGGAACTAAAACGATTAAAGAGGTAGAGGTTGAGGTTTTTTCAATTATACAAAAGCGTTTTGTAGAGTTTATCTAGGCTTATATTCATGAAAACATTGGGGCCTCGTGATACATACGAACTTATTGGCCATAAACAAAATGAACGATTTATTTTAAAGGCATGGGAAAAAGATAAAATTCCTCACGCTCTTCTGTTTTCGGGTCCGAGAGGCGTTGGAAAAGCAACTTTTGCATTCCGGGTGGCCAGATTTTTATTACATGCCAGGGATAGCGATCAGAATGGACAAAATGGATTAGATTTTGGTCAACAAAGCGCCTACGAAACATTGGCAGTTCCGAAAGAGACAGTCGTCAGTAGGCAAGTTGCCAATAACGCGCATCCAAATCTCTTGGTGATCCAGCGTTCTGAAATTTTGCGAACAAATAAAATTCGAAGTGAAATAGTAATTGACGACCTCAAGCCATTGAAAAATTTCATTAATTTAAATGCGAGCGATGGTCATTGGCGAGTTGTGATAATTGATACAATAGATGAAATGAATCGTAATTCTGCTAACGCGATTCTTAAACTTCTTGAGGAGCCGCCGAAAAAAGTCATCTTTATTTTAATCAACAATAGCGGGGGACGACTGTTACCTACGATTAAGTCGAGATGCCAATTACTAAAATTTGCGGCTCTTTCAAAAGATGATTTAGTTTTTGCCTTGCAATCTTCGGGAGCGAATTTAAAGGAATCCGATATAGATATTATTTATCAATTAAGTTGTGGAAGTATGAAATTAGCTAAAGAACTTTTGTCGTCCGATTTTTTGGAAAATTTGAATGATATTATAGAGCTTATATCCGGAGTTTGGCCTGTGTTCGTCGCTGATGGTGAAGCTATCTTTGAGAAATGGCAAAAATCAATTAAGCAGGATCCAACGGCTGTATTAGAAGATAAAATTTTGATTGCAAAAAACTGGTTATCTAATGGGTTAATTCAATACTATAGATCCAACGGAAATTATCTAGCGGCTCTCAAGGATGAAGAAGAGCTTTTTGAAAGATTAATCAACACGCATGGCATTGAAAGATTACTGGGTCGTTTACAAGACATTGAGCGCCTAGTCATTAGAAGTAAAGGTCTCAATTTGAATAAAAAGGAGACATTTTTTACTTTTATAAGACTATTGACGGAACAAGAAAACGTTGATTGAAAGTCTGCCGACTAGACGATAACCTACGCAACTATGTATTTCACCACTGGCTTGAGATCGATTTATGGAAGCGCCAAAATATTATTTGACTACGCCGATCTATTACGTAAATGACGTACCGCATATAGGTCATGCTTACACTACATTGGCCTGTGATGCTCTGGCGCGATTTATGCGTTTAGATGGGTTCGATGTTCTTTTCCTTACAGGAACGGATGAACATGGCCAGAAAGTAGAAAAGGCCGCTGAAGCCCTAAAAATGGAACCGCAAGCTTTCACCGATAAAGTCTCTAAAAACTTTAGAGACCTCCTCCCATTTATGAACATAAGTAATGATGATTTTATAAGAACCACAGAGGACCGACACAAGGTATCAGCCCAAGCTATCTGGCGCCGTTTAATGCATAATGGTCATATTTATTTAGATAAATATTCTGGCTGGTATTCTGTACGAGACGAAGCTTATTTTACCGAGAACGAATTAATTGATGGTAACGCACCGACTGGTGCTCCAGTGGAATGGGTTGAGGAACCAAGTTATTTTTTTGATTTATCTAAGTGGCAAACAAAATTACTAGATTTTTATGAGGAGAATCCAGATTTTATAGCGCCTTTAAGTCGACGAAACGAAGTAATCAGTTTTGTTTCCTCAGGTTTAAGAGATCTATCAATCTCCAGGACTAGTTTCAACTGGGGCATCACGGTGCCAAATGACGAAAAACACATTATGTATGTTTGGTTAGATGCTTTGACTAACTATATCACGGCTACCGGTTTTCCGGATGAACAGAAAACGTTATACAGGAAATTTTGGCCAGCTAGTCTTCATATGGTTGGAAAAGATATTTTACGGTTTCACGCTGTATATTGGCCAGCCTTTTTATTAGCGGCAGGTCTTGAGCCGCCTAAAAGAGTATTTGCGCACGGGTGGTGGACAAACGAAGGGCAGAAAATATCAAAATCACTAGGGAATGTAATCGACCCGATAGATTTGGTAGATACATATGGTCTTGACCAAGTAAGGTATTTTTTACTGCGCGAGGTACCTTTCGGGAACGATGGCGATTTTTCAAAAAAAGCCATGATTAATCGTATCAATAGCGATTTATCTAACGATTTAGGCAACCTATGCCAGCGTGTACTGTCATTTGTGCAAAAGAATTGTGACGCTAGTATACCCCGGAACAATGGTTTCTCCGGAGAGGATGAAAGACTGATTGCTCATGCTTATGGGGTTTTGCCAAGCCTGCGGGCGGACTTCAATTCTCAGTCTTTTAATGTAGCACTGGAAAGAATTTGGAGTATCGTTTCTGCTTCCAATAAATATATAGATGAGCAGGCACCATGGAAACTACGAAAGACTAACGCAGAACGCATGGAAACAGTATTATTTACACTCTTGGAGACGATACGCTGTATTGGTATTGTGCTTCAACCTGTTATGCCAGCCTCTGCCAATGAAATTCTTAACCAGCTTGCTATAGATCCATCTGATAGATCCTTTAGCGCTCTTAATGAAAAACACTGCTTGAAGTCTGGTGTTAAATTGCAACATCCAAATCCCATATTTCCAAGGTTTGATGAAAAGACATAAAGTTGGCAAAGACAGAAAAAGGTTTACGATTAATCGATTCTCATTGTCACCTTAATTTTAAGGACTTTGATAATGATCTATCTTCTGTTGTAGCTAGAGCTGCTGCAGCGGGTATATTCCGTCTATTAACCATTTCAACGTCGTTAAGTGAATTAGCTAAACTAATTTCAATAGCGGAAAGTTATCCGGCGATATATTGCACAGCCGGGGTGCACCCTCATAACGCGCAAAATGAAGGCGTTAACGATTCACAAGAAATTTTAAATGAATTGGTGCATAGTAAAATTATAGGAATTGGTGAAAGTGGATTGGATTTTCACTATGATTTTTCCAATATTAATAGCCAAAGGGAAAATTTTCTTTCTCATATAGATGCTTCAAGAATTACAGGGCTACCTCTAATAATACACAGTCGAGACGCAGATGATGAAATGTGCGCAACATTAGTGCAAGAACAGAAGAGAGGAGAATTTCCTTTCATTCTTCATTGCTTTACCGGAGGTCAAAAGCTCGCTGATATAGCCATTGAATTGGGCGGTTTTTTGTCCGTCTCGGGCATTATAACGTTTAAAAATGCAAGCGATTTACGGTCCGTTATTAAAACCGTTCCAATCGAGCGATTACTCATAGAGACAGACGCACCGTATTTGTCTCCGATTCCGTTTCGTGGTGCGAGAAATGAGCCTGCAAATTTGATATACACTTTTGAAGAATTGTCAAAAATAAAAGAGTGCTCGGAAGAAGAATTGGCGTTCCATACAACAGATAACTTTTTTAGGCTTTTCACCAAAATACCACAACTGGATACATCTATTGAATAAAATTAAAGTAACTATCTTAGGATGCGGCTCATCAATTGGCGTTCCAAGCTTGGGAAACAATTGGGGTAATTGTAACCCCAACAACCCCAAAAATAGACGTCGCAGGTGTTCTATTTTGTTAGAAATCAATGGCTTTGTGATTTTAATTGATACTTCACCTGATTTAAGAGAACAACTTCTAGATGCCGATGTTAAAAGAGTGGACGCGGTGCTATTCACTCATGGTCATGCTGATCATACACACGGATTAGATGATCTTCGGCCAATGTTTTGGAGAATGAAAAATCCTATTGATGTGTATGGGGACGCCAAAACGCTTAGTTTACTTGAGTCACGTTTTGACTACATGTTTAAAAAGGCTCCCGAAAGCCCACCTTATTTCAAAGTGCCCTTATCTTCTAGTACATTATCGAATAAAGCGTTTTCATTGGGCGGAATAACGGTGAAACCTATTAAACAGCACCACGGTGTAAGTGGAGAAAGCTTGGGCTTTTTGTTTGATGGTAGAGTAGCATATTCAACGGACGTCTCTCATATGAATGATGAGCAACTTAGAGCACTTAAAGGGCTAGATCTTTGGATTGTTGATTGTTTAAGGTGGCAGGAATCGCTCGCGCATTCGCATGTCGAACGAACACTCGATTGGATTAGTACCATCAAACCAAAACGCTCTTTTCTTACTCACATGACAAGCGAATTAGATTATGACTTTCTTATGCAGGAACTACCTAAAAATGTAGAACCTGCTTATGATGGTCTTATTATTGAAGTGTAAGCTCAATGAGGGAAAAATGGAAAAAGAGTTTTTAGAGCAAATAGCAAAAGATCATGCCAAAAATATTTTAACGAAAGATGACGCAAAGACATTTCTAAAAGAGCTAAGAGCGTTGTGTGACAAACATAAGGTTTTGCTAAGAACTGATGATCAAATAATTAGATTTAGTAGAAACTTTAACGATGCAACGTTAAGTACTAATTTCATTGCGATTATTGACAAAAATGACAATTGTCCAGCTGCTAGAATAGAGTTAGGATAGTTACAATTTCCCATAATATATATTATACGACAAATGGATTGAAAGTGTCGAAAATGCCTTTGACTGAACTATTAGCAATAATGTCCCGCCTACGCGATCCAAAAACGGGATGCCCGTGGGATTTAGAACAAACATTTGAGACGATAGCGCCCCACACGATCGAAGAAGCTTATGAAGTGCGTGAAGCCATATCAAATAAAGATTACGACAACCTAAAAGACGAATTGGGGGACCTTTTACTTCAAATCGTTTTCCATTCAAAAATTGCTGAAGAGACGAAACTGTTTTGCTTTGAAGACGTTGTCCAAAATATTTGCACAAAAATGATAAAGAGGCATCCGCACGTCTTTGGGGATGCAAAAATTGAAACGGTAAATGAACAATTGGATTCATGGGAAGATCTTAAGGCAAAGGAGCGTGAGGTCCAATCAGAGAACCAGTTAGAACCGTTGAGTGCTTTGGGTGGAGTAAGCGTGGCCTATCCTGCCTTGCTCAGAGCAGAAAAATTGCAAAAGAGAGCGGCAAGGGTAGGATTTGATTGGAAGGAAATTGAGCCTGTTTTCAATAAGCTTGACGAAGAAATAAGCGAACTAACCCATGTTTTGAATGGGAATTATGACAAGCTACGGCTAGAGGAGGAATTAGGAGATATTTTATTCACTTGCGTCAACATTGCGAGGCATCTAAATATTGACCCCGAAACTGCGCTCCACAAAGCTAACAAAAAATTTATTCAAAGATTTCAACACGTTGAAACACTATTGAAAGAGGAGATGAATATAAAACCGGAAAATGCTGATTTCGCGGAGCTGGAAGAAAGATGGGCGCGAGCGAAAAAGATTAAATAAAGGTAAATTAAATAATTTTATTTGATCAAAGATTTATGCGAGATATTAAAAATATGACCTCAGAAATATTCATTGACGGTGAATCGGGAACGACGGGTTTAGTAATAAGAGAATTATTGGCAGAGAGATCGGACCTTTCTTTTATTAGTCTCGATGATTCTGAAAGAAGAGATTTGGCAGCAAGAAAAGCCGCTCTGAACTCCTGCAAGTTGGCCGTTTTATGTTTACCAGACGAAGCAGCGCGTGAAGCCATTACCCTCATAGAAGACCCTAACGTAAAGGTAATTGATACTTCAACGGCCCATAGAGTTTCGCCGAACTGGGTGTATGGTTTTCCAGAAATGACTGATGGACAGGCCGAGTTAATTAAGAAAGCTAAGAGGGTTGCAAACCCCGGTTGTTATCCGACGGGAGCTATATCATTGATTCGTCCGTTAATTGAGAAATCGATCATCCCTCCTTCATATCCGATAACTATAAATGCAGTTTCTGGCTATTCTGGCGGTGGAAAATCCTTAATTGCAAGATTTGAGGCAGTGACAAACGACGCACCCCCAATTTACTTTTATGGCACCGCGCTTTCTCATAAGCATCTGCCGGAAATGCAAAAATATATAGGGCTAGACAATCCTCCAATATTTGTTCCTTCAGTTGCTAGATACAAACAAGGAATGATAGTTCAAGTTCCAATCTATTTAAGTAAAATCTTGGGTGTGGTCAGTAGTCCGCAGGATATTTATAACGCACTGTCGCAACATTACGATGGCAGTAAATTCATTACTGTTAATTCGCTGGACACTGCCCAAGGATTATTGGAAATCTCCCCAGAAAAACATAATCACTCTAACATGCTGGAAATAAATATTTTTTCCAACGAAACAGAAACGCAGTGCCTTCTAACGGCTACATTTGATAATCTAGGCAAAGGTGCGTCCCGAGCTGCGATACAATCGATTTCGTTAATGTTAGGTCTTTGATCAATCAGGCAAGTACTTACTGAGAAAACTCTCTCGAATATGCTTCCACGCAACTTTACT